>Ga0222664_1000154_pt1 | contig 53377 bp, 56 predicted proteins | sample AntAcemetagen604_FD_181147 | JGI IMG/M metagenome (GOLD analysis project Ga0222664, IMG submission 181147) | Saline water microbial communities from Ace Lake, Antarctica - #604 | ecosystem: Environmental > Aquatic > Non-marine Saline and Alkaline > Saline | place: Antarctica: Ace Lake... | reverse complement strand
CGCTGTAGCTAATGTTACATTAGTAGCAACAACAACCACCAATACAGACAAAGTATCTGCTGCAGACATTCAGACAGCGGTTGGGCTCTCTTCCGCTAATCTGGATACTCAATTAGCGGATATACCGACTGTTGCTGAATTCGAGGCGCGTACCATTGCTGCAGATGATTACTTCGACGTCGCGTCAGACATGGTGGCCGTCGGGGCGTTCCTGTCTACCGCCCTTTCAGAATCCAACGAGGGAGATCTTGCGAACAACGTATCTTACTTCTTTGACGTTAACCCAACAACTACTAAAACTGTAGATGATATTGGGGCCGGTGGCGGAATGGACGCGGCTGCCACCCGTGCAGCCCTCGGTTTATCCTCTGCTAATCTGGACACACAGTTAGCGGATATACCAACTGTTGCTGAATTCGAAGCAAGAACACTGGTAGCGGCAAATTACTTTGATCCGACCACAGACGCGGTAGCAAACGTGACGTTGGTCGCTACTACGACTACCAATACAGATATGTTATCCGCAGCGGACGTTCGTAGTGCGTTGGGCCTCTCTTCTGCAGATCTGGATACACAATTAGCGGATCTACCCACTGTAGCAGAATTCGAAGCACGTACCATTGTGGCGGCCGCTTACTTTGATCCCGCCACGGACGCTGTAGCTAATGTTACATTAGTTGATACTACTACAACAAATACAGACATGATAACTGCAGCTGGTATCCGGAGCGCGGTCGGTCTTTCTTCTGCAGATCTGGATACGCAACTGGCAGATATACCTACTGTTGCGGAGTTCGAGGCTCGCACCCTCGTGGCTGCGGCATACTTTGACCCTACCGCGGATACAGTAGCTAATGTTACATTAGTGGGCACTACGACAACAAATACAGATATGATATCCGCGGCAGGCGTCCGTACAGCGTTGGGGCTCTCTTCTGCTAATCTGGACACACAGTTAGCAGACATTCCAACCGTAGCTGAATTCGAGGCGCGTACTATTACCGCAGATGATTACTTCGATCCCGCCGCGGACGCAGTCGCAAATGTCACATTAGTTGATACGACAACTACCAATACAGACATGATATCCGCAGCAGGTATCCGCAGCGCAGTTGGCCTTTCCTCTGCAGATCTGGATACTCAGTTAGCGGATATACCAACCGTAGCTGAATTCGAGACTCGCACCATTGTGGCGGCAAATTACTTTGACCCTGCCGCGGATACAGTAGTTGTGGGGACAAATAACGACAAGACCGGCTATTCGATCTCTGGTGTGTTAACGACCTTAGATGACCTGGAGAATATCAGCACTGGAGAAGTAGATACAGCTCTTGCTACTTATGATGGCCCTACCAAAGCAGAAATGAACGACGCGTTCACAGCGTTGGCTGTAGTTGGTAACTCCACATGGACAACGGCAACTGGCTTTAGTACCCACTCTGCTGCCGACGTCGTGAATTATGATTTGGGCGATGGCCGCACGATGGCAGAATCGCTGTACCAGCTTAGAAATAAAGTAGAAATTGTTGCGGGGGTAATGTCTGTGTACGAGACAGATGATACGACCGTCGCGTATACGATGACCGTCACTACAGCCCCTGGTAACCCAATTTCTGCAGTTGATCCTGTATAATGTTACGTTTTTGGCACTTTACATCGCCGGCAGTTGAAACACCGTCGTCCTCTTCTAGCGAGAGCGACAGTGCGTCCAGCTCGTCGAGCGCGCCGTGGTGGAGCAGCAGTAGCCGGTCATCCGTCAGCCTTGGTAGCGTTATCTTATCATCCAGCAGCGAAAGCCTGTCGGACATCGAGGAACCGCTTTTAAATGAAGTATTCGATATGCCTTCTAACCTTGTTACTTATACATCTATGCCGCCATTGGTAAATCATGTGCGGACGTTGCTATTGAACAGACAAAAAGAAGGCGCGAGACTATCAGATTACGGGGAAGAGTACATTTCTGAAGAGTTTGTGCCGCGTCTGCTAAACCGCCCTATTTCACGGGTGCACCAGATTCTATTCGGGCAACGGCCTGACCGGTTATTCTTGAACTACCGTATGCGGCAGATCATGCAAATGATGCACGCTACCCCGTTATCTGAAGATATCACGGCCTACAGCCCCCGCCTGTCGTACCTGCCGTTCAAAGACGATCTGTTTGATACTGCCTTTAGAACAACAGTAAAACAACTAGCGGGCACAGCACATATCACACACATCGCGGGCACTTACAAAGCAGACATGGGGAACGGCGTTGCAGAACAAGTATGGGATGTTACAGTACTTTCTCCGGGATACGTCATGGTTACCAGGCGCCGGTTCCCGGCCCTCACCCAGCTGGTCGTGGTTGACGATGAGAATACAGCCATCTTATTACCGGGGTCGGAATTGTTGTTTTACCTGCACGACGCCCCGCCAGGTTATCTTGCCCAGATCACTGCCACAGCAAAACCGCAATTCAATATTGCTGAATTGTTGGGACAGATGATTAACATTGCCGGGGAAACCGGGTTAGCAGATATCTTCCCCCCACAGGCAGAGGAACCTGTTGTCACATGGCATAACATATATAGGAACAGTCATGAAGCCCCTATGAAATTTACAGCACTATTACTAGCGGTCGCCGATCGTACAATGCGTTTACCGCAGAGGAACGATCTATGACGAAACACGCAGTAATTAAATTATCGTTACGGGCTGTTATTGCCGGTGAAGAGTTTAATGACATATTACAATACAGTAGTACGTTTGCATTAAACAGCATCCCTACAGGGGTACTGTCAATTGCGGTGGGTCGGAGTATAGAAGACGACAACCAATTGGCTACGATTCATACAACAGCAAATTCTTTAAGAATACAGCAGGATGTCGAGGTATTTTTAACAGCAGATGTAGGCATTCCAGATCGTACAATCCCAGGTGTGCCTAATAAAGAAGAGATTAAAATCTTCAAAGGAAAAATTGTGGGGGCAGGGTGGCACCGTACCGCTGAGGGGGCTAACTTTACAATTCATATGCTGCATTGGCTAGGGGCCCTTAATTACGCCTCTGCAATAGCAGCGTCAAGCCATCCTGGCAATCCCAGCGATTTTACATACCCGGCCATCTTTGGAGTAATTGGTAACCCAGGGGCTGCCCCTGCAAGTGGGCTTACACGATGGCTCCCTCCTGTAACAAAAGAGCTCGTAAACGCGGCCTCTTTATCGGATATTTGGGGAAATATATTACATACATGGATGCGTGAGACAGCAGCTTCTGACCCGTTTGATGCGCAAATGTTAAAAGGAGACGGAACCGCCGTTGACCCAGATATCATAGATGCTATCGACCGTATTGGCCCAAGTGAGTACGGAGCCAAATTAAATTTACTAAAATTAGGTGTAGCAGATGATGTTGTCGCTAGCGGCATCATAAAAGCGTTAAAACAAGAATCAGGAGGGAACTGGATAAATACAACTTTGTGGGGCAAACTAATTGGAGACTGGGCACCCGCCTATCGGTTCGCTGTAGCCCCACGTGTTGAGGACGCGTTAGTTATCCCCTACACCCCTAGTTTAAAAGGGGAGCCGTGGTCAGTAATCGGGGATGAAGATTACGACATGGCCAATCTAAACACGCAACTAAACCAGGTGCTCCGCGGCGTAGGGATGGTGCATCCTATGAAATCAACTTCCGGACTTGATCTAAATAAATCATTCATTCCCGCAGATAGAGGCGGATTTGCAAGCTACTACTCCCCCTCTAAAGATAAGACAGGAATGGTATTAATTAAATCACCCCCCAGATGGCTCACAGACCCTATCTCGGAGCATTTTCATAGCGCACAAGCAGAAGGGATGGACAACGCCCCCATCGGTACTGCCCAAGATGAAGACGGGGTAGGACAGGATAACGCACCGGCAGCTGTATTCACCGAGCGGTTTAAGGGTTATCAAAGTATCATTTCCAGATATGCAGAACAGTGGTATATTACGGAAGCGTTAAAAGGCCGCGTAGGAGAAATAGGTGGAAAACTTCGTTTTGATATCGCCCCCGGATCCAGTGTGAAAATTGAAGCCGGGACTGTGCCGCAGTTCCGCAACGAAGTAGTCACCAGCAGTGACGTATACGCCACCGTTATTCAAGTGGCGTATACAATCAGTGCCCAAAACCAGACGGCCGGCACCGCCTTTGGTGTGTCGCATATTCGCACAGACGCAGAAAATACAGAACCAGGGTTCTCGATGGCAGGACATGCCCTTTATGACACCTCATGGCAAGGGGCCAAGTTAATAGAGCACGACGGTATTGGTGTGGAGAAATTAGTCCAATGACATTTGCGGATAATTTAAAAAAAGAGTTGGGCGGCGAAATGCCGTTTCAATCCGGCAGTCCCCAGAATCTCGAACCAGAGATTGCGGGAGCGTATTCTGCATGGCAGGCAAACAATGACAATAAAACACGGGGACAGCTGCTGAAGGCGACACAACCGATTATTGATCGTGCCATATATTCTTATGCCGGGGCAAAACCTAGCCCACATATAAAAGGGCAGGCTAAGCTACTGGCACTGGATGCGTTTGGCTCATACAACCCGCAGCAGGGAACTATGCGGACCCACCTGCTATCCCGACTGCGGCGATTACAACGGGTATCTGCTCAAGCGAATCAGGCAATTACTATTCCAGAACGTATCGCAATAGACAGGGGTAACCTGAATAATGTGGAGAGCCAATTAACGGCAGACCTGGGGCGGGAACCCAGTGATGCGGAAATCGCAGACCGTAGCGGGTTATCTTTAAAACGAATTGGGCATATCCGTGGGGCCAAATCTGCTGTAAACTCGGGATCTATTTTAGATACAGAAGGGGACGTCTACTCGCCTGCGTCAAATATCCCTGGCGCAAGTACCGCGGCAGACGCCTGGCAGGATATGGTGTATCATGATCTAAACGCAACAGATCAAACTATCATGGAATACACCCTCGGGTTACGTGGGGCGGCCACCCTCTCCAATTCTGCGTTAGCAGAGAAGTTAAACTTGTCCCCGGGAGCAGTCAGCCAGCGAAAAGCAAAAATACAAGCTATGCTCGATGAACGTGTCGGGCACCAACTATTTGGAGGTGAATGATGCCACTTGGAAAGTACGGCGGGAATAAGGGAAAAACAAAGGCTACACCAGATGCGACCTTCACGGACAGGTTACGCGAGCTGCAAAGGCAGGCGAAAGAAACACAGAACGCACTGCAAGGAAAACACCAACGACAGTGGCAAGTACCTTCTGTGTTAAAAACAAGTTTGCTGGATGTCCCTAATCTGCATAAACCAGCCTTCGCCCGAGAGGAATTAAATAAACAGTACGATACAGTAACTAAAGACATAGCAGCACCTGGCACCAATGGAGACGTTATCGCGATAAAGATGCAAATTGATTATAATGCTATGGAGGAGCGGGCCTTCCGCAGCCGCCACACATCTATGTGCCGTGCGACATGTCTAGGGCACGCCCGCCGATACGGGCAAGGCCACGGGTCTGTATGGGCTGCAACTCGCGGAATAGAGGGCGAGGTGGCCTCATTTATCGCAGCAGGTGGGGCGAAAGAGTCCTCGGCCGGAGGTACTGTATGAGTGCTGCAGATTACTTAAATAAGAAATTCGATATATTGGCGTTCCGCGGCGGCACGGATACTGGAGACGTGCAACTGGCACAGTCTCTGTTTGACGCTACAATAGGCGGCGAGGTCTGTACGGGCATGCAAAAGTTGGCGCAGCAATGGTTACTGGAATTTCTTACAATACGCGGGTCAATGGGGTATCACTTAGTTACTCGCGGCAGCGATTTCCTGGCGTACCTCAGACAAGGACGTATTAGGACGGAATTTGATGTACAAGCATACTTTGATTTTGCTGCAGAACAGGTAGCAATCAATCTCCGTAATGATCTCACGGAAACAGCTCCTGCAGATGAACGATTAAAAAGTGCCTTTTTAGACAATATCTCACTGATATCGGGATCGCTGGAATTACAAGTCACACTTACAAGCGACGCTGAAACAACACGTGAAGTTATCTTGCCGCTGCCTTATACCCCTATAAACATGACGCTATAGGAGACCAGGAATGGGTCTAAAAGTACAATCAATTAACGAGTTGGACCCTGCGGTTGTAAGAGCGGCGCAGCTGCAATTATCCCAATTGATCCAGGAGAAATACCCAGAGGCAGAACTCCAACGCGGCGTACTGCATGATATTGTAGCATTTCTTGCAGGCGGCATCTCTGGTGGAGTGAATCAAACAGAAGTAAACCGCGTGTTGGATTCCCGCTCATTGTTAGCAATACAGACCAACCCTGAACTAGCGGATGATGAACTAGTCGACCACATTCTATCCAATTACCTTATCTCGCGGAAAACGGGTACGCGGGCAAAAGGGGAGGTCACAATTATTGTAGAAGGGGACGGAACCGTTGTAATCGCCGCCAACGCGTTATATTCGGCCAACGGGCTAGATTTCTATACAGACGAGGCCATCACCGCCCGGCCGCCCGGGAACGTAGCTGTCAATACCACTGACCGCATCCTGAGTGATCGCGGAGACGGCACATATGAGTTCTCTGTACCTATTACTGCAGATATAGTAGGAGAGGCCGGTAATCTACGGACAGGCAGCAAGTTTGTGCCAGAGCCTGTGCCGCCGCGTTTTGTATCGGCGTTTAACTCCAGTGACCTGGTCGGCGGAAATTCCGAAGAAACAAACACGCAGCTTGTCGCCAGAATGGAATCCGGTATTCCTGCGAAAATAGCGGCTGGAAGGTTAAACATCAAAGCGTTGTTAAAAGCGCAGCCTGCATTTGCGGATACAAAAAACTACTCCGTTATTGGGTACGGAGATGCGGAGATGGAGCGGGACCAGCACTGGATCTTTCCCGTGTCTGGCGGTGGGCGTATCGACATTTATTCCCAGACAGCCCCTATGCCGCAAACAATCACTATTAAGAAAACGGCTGTACTCACCAAGATCAATAGCACAACCACAGAATGGCAGTTTGCTTTAGGGCGAGACGACGCCCCTGGGTTCTACTATGTATCAGGTATTCGGCGGCCAGATGACCCTCTGGATATAGCTGGGTTTCCCCCCACCTCTGACGTACGGGGCTGGGACCTGTCTACTGATACCTGGGTACCAGATATTGAAAGTATCCATGAAGCGACCTACACACGATACCAGACAGCGATCATTCGCTTCACGGATACTGTGACCGCCACAAGCGGACTTACAGTAGGAGACACTGCGGAGTACAACGTGAGTGTCGTCACACAGCCGTATATCAGAGAAATCCAGGAATTCCTGGCAGGCAGCGACCACCGAAGCCTGGCGGCAGATATCTTAGTAAAAGCTGCCGTCCCCTGTTTTTTAACGCTTAACTTTGATGTGATTAAAGACGTGGGGGAGTCATCCCCAGACACCGACGATATTATTGCAGGATTGGTAGAATGGGTAAATAACCTGGATTTTCCAAGTGTTCTATATGCATCCCAGTTAAATGATGTCATTCATAACTACCTGACCGGTTCTCAAGCGGTTGGGGCTTTAATGATGCACGGTCGCATCAGTCGGGTGGACGGTGGTGACACAGTTATCAGGGACACACAAATATTGCGAATACCCACAACACCGAGTTTACTAGTTACGCCCCGCACAACCATATTTGTGCTGTATCCCGATGACGTCGGGATCAATGTGGTGAACAGGAGTAACTAATGCCAGAATATTACCAATACCCGAATACTGTATACGATCAAGCGGAAAACATCCTGGCCCTACTGGGCAGTTGGTGGGCCGATGATTATGCGTCTCGAGATCAGACATTAGCGATTGTGCAAGGGAAGTCGCAGATCGAGTCGCAAACAACAGTAAACATATTGGAACTGCTCTCTGCCCTCAGTCGGCATTCGGTTCCTATCTACCACAAAGAAAATTGGTACCCCTTGCAATTGCTGGGCAGCCAGTTAAACGCAGGAGATATTGGCTTAGCAAAATACGGGGAAACTGCTACATACGGAGACGGGACACAGTATGACATCCCTACAAATAATGAATTTTACGCTTTCCCAAAACCTGCTTCCCTGGTAGCGGCCCCTATCTTATTGAACCGGTTCACCGCCCCTTCTTTGTCGCTGGCAGAGAATATCGATTTCCGGCTAACGGACACCGCTATTATATTCCAACAAAACCCGTTCAATGACAGCCGGGTGGCGTCTCGTAAAATATATGCAGACGGTGTGGCTATAGACACAGAAATAACATTATGGGTATACCGGGGAGATTTCGATTGGGATACTATTTACGAGCAATTTGCCTATGTTATCGGGGCCAGGCTACAGTCCAGTCAGGGGTACCGTGAAGTAATGAACTCCCTATTCGATGCCCTGGTGGGGGGTAACACGCGACAAGATATTCTTAACTTTATGTCAGCAATCTCCGGAATCCCTCTTGTTATAGAGATGGAAGAAGTGATCAAGGATATTGTCGCCAGCAATGAAGACCTTTTAATCATTACTGACTTATCCGTATACAAGTTTGATGTATCTGCAGTCCCCGCTGTCACTATTGGCGATACCGTTACTCGTGGGGAGTCCCTAACGACAGCGCTCCAGTTTTACGAGTTAAATACAGGGCGGGTACCGGAGGATGTGCGAGCACTGGCATTAGGGAAAGGGTTCCTGGCTACATGTTTCTATGCGGATCTTGTATTTGAAAACAGGGATGTCCCGCTAATCGTAGACGCTGCTCACGCATCTGGGTACACAAAAGTAACCTGGGGGCTCGGGGGTTTCGCTACAGATGTGGCACAGTTTTTTGATGACATGCACACCAGGGGGGTCCTCGCAGCGGGGCAACCCGTCGACGGCTGTGCCGCTGATGAGTTGATGCAATACCCTGCCAGTGATTGCGACGAAGAAGGCGCTACCGCACGCAGGGGAACGCTAGCCCATTTCCTGGACCATCGCCAGACACGTGTAGGGGAGCCTACCGCGGCCCACCTGCCACTAACCATTAACCCGTTAGAATTTTTGGCAAAAAATATCCTCAGAAATAATGCCTTTATCGTGCGTATGCAAATATCCGCCGGAAAAGACCGTTTGGAGCTACACAATATACGGCTACTTCGCAAGGTTCTTCCCGCGCATACAGCAATGATTCTTATTTTGGATATGCCGCGACAACGTGACATTGTAACTGATGACATATTATCAGAAACTATCACCACCTTTACGGGAATGACCCCTATTTCCGATACCATAACTACTGCTATGATGGACGCGTCTCGTGTATCACTTCGTGTGGTTCACTGACCCAGGTAATAGCAAGGAGGCTACCAATGCGACAAAAAGATAAAGTTAACGACGGTAACATCAACGGCCGTATTTCCGTATATCGGGTGCATTTTCAAAAACAGGACCGCCACGCCCCCCGTAAAGTAGAGCATCTGTTTAGCCAGTCAAACCAGATTCAACATACCTGGGGACACATAGCAGCGCAAACAATCGGAAAAGGAAACAGTAGTTACAAGATCTCAGCCATATATCTCGAGTACGAAAACACCGTATCCAGCGGGGACCCTGTTACTGTTCCCACATACGATCGGGACGAAGGACTGTCGTACTACCAGGACCTGTCTCTGTCCGCCACCCATGACTTTTTACGGGTTCCTCTGTTAGTGGAGCCAACCATTGCTATTGAGCCTGGGTACGAAGACTCTTTCACCGCAGGAGAAGATGGCAACACATTGACATTTTTTACCCAAACGCAAGGTACTTCTGGGTTTCACGGGAAAGATTTTTCTGACACAGCCAACTCTACTATTTTTGGCGTAGCGTTAGTGGCCACCCCAGAATTTGGTGACCCCACTAAAGACATAATCGCCGCCCGTACCTATTTTGAAACAGCCGATCAGGTTGTAAAACTACCATCCAGCCAGGTGGGGGTTACCTGGGATTGGGTATTCGGTTAAAATTAGTCGCCGTAACAAGATAGTTAACTCACGAATCCCATGGAGGGAATTCAGATGCCACAGGGACGTAACTTCTCCAGCCGCGTTAACCATGTCCAGCCAGGATCTCCGGTAAGCGCCAGTAACACCAGCCACGCCACGCGTGACCTGGAAAAACGTACCAATTATCTAAACGAGATAATTGCGGCGATCGAAGCAGGGCAGCTTATCGCAATGGAGAACCAGGCTGTTAGCAGCGACGTGACAGAGGGGGCCGCTGTTTATTGGGACGCAGAGAATAAACGGTACGCTCTCGCACTGGCCGCTGCGGTCAATGATCCTGATCTGCATGTGTACACACAAGCAGATAGCGCAAAATGCTTAGGTATGTGCGCAACCAAGACAAATAGCACTACAGGTACCATCGTGTTGATGGGCGCTTTACGTGTCACCCCCACAGTAGTTACGCAGCTTATTGGCGATGACGCCACCCCCGGGCAATATTATTTGTCCGCAATTGAGCCAGGAAAGGTCGTATTACAAAAACCCCCGGTATCGGTCTCCGTAATATATCTGTTGGGGCCTACAGACGCCTGTGAAGAAGATTCCTGGATTATCGTCAACCCACAGCCCCGAGACTTCCTGGAAGACCATATCCATTATCAGATCGATCTGACGCCGCTGCCTGCGGGAACACATACCCCACCGCTCTCCGGGGAGCCACACGAGATCACAGATGCAGATGAAGAGTTACCAGGGTGGCTACCTGCCGCCCACAGTAGTTTTAATAGCACTGCACCAGTGGGGGCAAAATTTGGATACAACATCGCTGCCCACGCCTCTTTAAGCCGGGTATGGCCGCCCTTGCCTATTACTGCCGCAATCTTAGAGATGTTCCAACCAGATCTGGACGGGGCCCCTGAGAAGTTTGAGGGGCTGGAGCGGGTACCCAGTGATACAGTCCAATTCACTGAGCACGGAATCTGGTGGATGACTACTTGCTATAACCAGGTGCCCTGGCCTACTACGTACGATTCTACCAGCTCCATTAGCTCTAGCGCTAGCTCCGTCTCTGCTTCCTCATCTTCTGCAGCGGCGGAAGCCTGCCCAAATGAGTCAGGGATGAAGGTACTGCTGTCGTTTCTAAAGATGACCTTCGCCACAGATAAAACTGTAGTGACGTCGCTACAACCGGCTGCGGGGTCTCCGCTTTTATACCTAAACAGTGATGGTACCGTGGCGGCCACCGGTGACCTATACGCAGACCTCGATGTCACGGCGTTAGTTAATACTACCCCGGTACGCGGCATACAGGCGTTGAAAGAAATCGCGGACAGTTCGCTTACATTCAATAAAGGTTACATTACGGAGGGGCTCGTTGCCGGATCAGACAATGTGGTGCTGTCTGGCAGCTTCCAAGAGCTGTTGGATCCTGACGCAGCAGCAAGCGGGGAGAACCCAATGTTGCATCAGGGAATCGTCACAGTCGATGTGCAGCTAGACCCAACAGAACGAGAGCTAAACCCGCAGGTAGTAAAACTAGGGGACGCGCTGGAACGTACGCATAAAAATACTACTTACCTTGGATTTCCGTCTTCGCGGGACTCTGCTATACGCATGCGGTACAACGTGCCGTCCAGTGGGTTACCTACTACGCCAAAACTTAAAATTAGGGCGTTAATGTTTGGTAGACAGGTGGGCCCGTGGGCTGCGATGACCATGAGTTATTACCGTATTATTCGGCCTACGGACGGGGCCCCGTTCAGTCTGGTAGCGGGCGACACATCAATCACCTTTGATGTCGTGGCCCCCTCAGACGATTACGACGGAGGTGGTACAGACCTGCCCGCAGATGACGTGATTGAGATAGAAAGCAGTGAGTTTACTGTGGCAGCAGGGGACACTGTATTTGTCACACTGGCCCGCGCTGACGACGCGTTACCAACATTCACCGCGGATATTGGACTTATTCGTATCGGCGGCATTATTGTGGCGGGGGCATAACATGGTGACAGGAAATTGGAATGTCCAATGGTTAAATCATAATAGCCAACGCTCGTACCCTTTTACTGACGCCAGTAGTGGGCACGACACCACAGGTACAATTACCATTCCAGACAGCTTCATTTTAGCAATGCAGTTTGCTGTAAATGCAGGGGTTTCTATCCAACCAGAAAAATTTTACCTGCACACACTTAGTATTTTTCCTATTGGATATTCTCTGGTTTTGGGATATGACGACGGTACAAGTAGCCCCCCAGTAATTGCCAATGTGAACGTGTCTAAACTTAGCCATTACGAAGGTCGCACTTATTCTATCTCCGGAATTGACGATTTTGAAGACGGTACAGGCACAGTTGCTATCGGTAGACTGGATGCCATTGATTTACTTCCTGTGGGCACATACCTATTTACTCCGGAAGCCGCCACATTAGAAACAGATGCCATACGCCCTATGATCCGCGGAATCTCCTCGTTGACTGTGGTGAACGGGGCTGACCGTAGCGACCCTATCTACGGAGATGTAGAAATCACCGCGGGGGCAAACATGCGAATTGTCGCTAATACCGTAGACGGGTTCCCAGCGGAGGTGGTATTTAATGCTATCTCTGGGGAAGGACTTAACGAAGTCTGCGCTTGTGATGAATCAGGGGAAGGCCCGGCTATTCGATTTATTAACGGAATCCCTCCGCTACCGGACGGCAACTTTCGTATGGTGGGAAACACCTGTCTGAATATAAGTCCTATAACTAACGGATTAAAGCTCACAGATATTTGTTCAGAACCATGTTGTGGCTGCGAAGAGTTAACCGCAATTACACAACAAATTGATCGCTTTGCTGATGGAGCAGTTACTCTGCAGAGTTTTGCAAACGCATTAAAAACAGAAGTCACACAAATGAGCCAGGTTGTTCTGGGTTCCCGCTTAAATGATAACGGCTGCATTAATTGCTAGGAGGTGACGAATGGAGAGCTCGTCATCATGCGGGTATTTTGAATACCACACACACGGACGACAAGGGATCGGGGTATCGCAGCCACAGGCAGGGACAGATTATCCGTTAACACAGCCATCCACGGATATACGGTATTTATTGGCAGATTTCCACCTGACGTTTGATTCCCCGCACCATTACGGGGCGGGTGAGGCGTTCACGCGACCTTTCAAAATCGATTGGTTATACGGGTTTGGCTGTGAGAGCGCGGACTTCCCTATCCCCACAGAAGTTGGCGGTAGTTTATCCAGTTGGGGGGATATTTGTACGACAAGCAGTTTATCAGTTACTGCAGCATCTTCTTATAGTTATGCAGACTGTCTCCCGGTACCTGCGCACGCACAGGATATTATCGTGCATGATGCAACGGGTCGCGTGGTGTTTGACTCGACGGAAGCGGGCACTACCTATGAGACTCGAGACTGGGGCGATCGTTTAAAAATAGTCATGTGGCGACAAAACGCTAATGCAATCTGCACCGTAGTTTATCACACTGCATGGTCTCCCAATACAGCGCCTTCCCCAAGGACATATAAAGAATATTTTTTTCCGGAACAAGCAGTGTTAGATAGCAGGGCTATCGATGAATTACCTAAACGTGTCCGCGCATTTATTGTGGTGTTAGACACGTTATCGCAAATGAAAGTGGAGTTGGTAAGCGGGTACAACATGGCTATCACAACTGGCGACACCGTCACTACGCCAGGGAAACGTCGTACAACAGCTATTACCTTTAACGCAACAGCCGGAAAAGGATTAGGCGTATTTCCCGGCTGTGAAGCAGAGCAGTTATTCCTCCGCACAATCAACGAAACAGCCCCTACAGAGGATGGGCGGTTCTCCATTGCCGCGGGGGCGTGTTATTGGGTCCGCCAACCTACCCAACTAATCAGTGAGGTGCCACGACTAACTGCGCCGTCAATCACGTTATTGCCGGGAAGTGCCCCTACCGCAAATCTTCCAGACCCTGCCGCCGGTACTGTTAAAAATCTGCCTGGGTGGCCTACTGATGACGACCCGCGATATGCGCATTTACAACTTGGAAACGATTGCGGGCCTTGCTGTGAATGTGATGATTATGTGACAACCGCGGAGTACATGAACCGCACACGCGATACGTACCAGACGGTAGGCACAGTACTACATAACTCTCGCACCCTTTATCACGAAAACAGGCTGCGGTGGTTGACTACTGCAAGCTGCATGACGGACAGAGCGTTAAGAATACGTGTCTTGCCTCAAATGTGCCCGTTCATAGACGTAGCGGCACAATTTTGCAACCAAACATCCGAGTGCAAAACAAACGTAGAATTAATACTTACAGGAGCAACATCGCCTACAGGGAGTATTGGCGTGGAGGTGCCTGGGTTTACTTATATTACTGGGGCCGTTACCACGGCCGGCGGCACAACCGGACAAACAGAACGATATAAAATGGACGGCACATGGCCTATGTTTCGTGCGTATATTGATATGGTGCAGCCCGGCGCCTCTGTTAGCGTACGCTTTCGGTTACAGTTTGATGACTGCGGACACACTACGTCCAGTCTCTCTGCGTACTTAGGCGGGGATGGGGGCACAGTACCTATTGCCGTCACTATGACGCTTACCGGGGAGGCAGAAGCGGTTGCAATTTCCGGAGACTCGGGGGCTATAGAGGTCTCTGATACACGTACATTGAATTGTCCTCCGCCGGATGACGCAACATTTAACCCACTTATCTGCGCTTGTGAGGAATAATGACCACGCAGGGACAAAACTGGTTAAACGCAAGGGCGCAACAGAAGTACCCTTTGGATGATAACGCCACCGGTGTTAGCGATGATGGTACGTCTTTTAAGACAGACATAATAGTAGACGTCAATTTACGGTGGCCGGAAGCAGCAGGACAGTATGCTTTTGTGGGGGGTATCACTGTTACCGCCAATATCGTAACCGTGGTTATTCTGGGGGCAGACAGCCCGGTAGCCACGACAAACTTTACGCCAATTGCATCTGTCACCATTCCACAACCGGTCGACCGTTATAAATATTACGCACTGGAAGCAATGTACCCCGGCACTGGGGGGTTCATTGCATTCGAAGACACGGATGAGCCTTACGCCGCCCGTTTTACCACGCCAGCACAGGGATTGTTGTTACCAAAAATAGCCAGCCCCTATGCCGCGTTACCCGTCCCCACGATGAGAAAATATAAACGTGCAGATAGTTTGACCGGGTTAGTCACGTTAGCTGCGGGAACAGATATTGAAATTGTTAAAGAAGAGACATCTATTGAGGGGGAAGAGACATCAGCTATTGTGATTCGATTAGTGAATCCTACCTCTGTCCGTAATGTCCTCTCTGATTACATCGGGCCTTGCGGCGTCCGCCCAGAAAGCCAAAACTGTAGCCGACTTGGAATAGAAACTATTAACGGGGTATCCCCTGACTGCAATGGAAATATCACCATTGACTTTCGTGGGTTTGTTGCAGGTCCTTATGACTCATGCGGCAGTGAGTATGCAGGGGTTACACTGGATCAGTCTATCGGAATCGGTGACGTTTGCACCACGCAGGATAACAGAGTGACAGAAGGGGATGACTACTGCGACTCTGCCTCTTCATCAAGCAGTGAATCCCTCAGTAGTGCCTCCTTAGAATCTATTAGTAGTGAATCTGTGGGCCCCGTCACTCCCCCTAGTGAATCCGCATCCGCGTCCTCTGAGGCTTGTGAGGGGTTGCCGTTTATCGATTGTTTTAACGGAGACACCATTCACGCCAGCTGGGGCCTCATAGTTGGAGGATATGCTTTAGTTGTTTCTGACGCGCCTGAAACAGAAATATGCCCGCTGCCAGCATGCATCGATTATGTAAATAGCATCTCCTTATCATCCAGCGTCTCTTTAGCCTCCGGCTGTTCCGCAGGAGAATCCCGAGCGTTACGCCTAACAAACAAATCACGAAAAAATATAATGCTTTGGGACGATTGCGGTGTTGCTGCCACTCTTGACACACAGGTCCTTGTTTGGTGTCAATTCAAAAATAGCGGCCCAAGACAAAATGCCGGAGTAGTACTTAACTACCACCTAGTAGCACCGTTCACACAACCGCGATACGAATATTTTGTGGTACAATTAAATAGAGATTCCAATAAGATTGAGCTACTCCGCTATAACGGCACTATCTTGATCATCCAAAACTCCGTCTCCCCCGGGGTGCCGTTCTCGCTCACAGATTGGTATGAGATCTCCGCCACATGTACAGACGCCGGAGGCGGAAACACACAAATTAGCGTGGTAGTAAATAGTGTAACCAACGCCGCATGGCCGCAAGTTAGCTTCACCGTGCTTACCAGTCAGTGGGATGCGGCAGACGGGGCCCACGGGGTTTACACAAATCGAGCAGTAAGCGATTTTGAGTTCTGGAGGGTACAAGATGCCTGAGTATCATTTGTTTCCGGAATTTCGGGACCAGTTTCAAGAAACCGCGTACCCCTTTATGGATAACGCCACGTTAACTGCAGACACGGGGCAAGTAATTGATCGCGACATGTTCCTGGATGCCAGTTTGCATCCTATCGGCGTACTTACGGGGTACCTGTATATTTCGCAAATCGTAGTGCAGTCTCGGGAAGTCACTATTACAGTGGCCGATCGCAGCCGCAGAGAAAAAGCAACCGCTACTTTTGACCCTGCGACGGGCCCGGATAATTTACGCATAGTAGATGAGTACGGGAGACCTGCCGGACTATTCGTAACAGCCAACGAAACACTGCAGCGGTTTAGCTCCTGGTCTCTCGGCACTCATGTATTCTCAATCGCCGCTACGCAGTTTGTACCTAGTTGCATTATTCCAACACCTGCAGTTGGGGTACGCGGGCTCGTCACAGAGCAGGGGGATTTTATAACAGGGGACGCGATGATCGTAGGGGATAACGGGGTGGTTGTGCGGCAAGATCCCGCGGACCCCACAATTATACGAGTAGATATAGTAGGTGAGCCGTTATTTAGGCGACAGCTTTGTACCCCCATAGACCTATTCACCGCCCCTACTTTTATAAAGACAATTAACGGGTGCCCACCAGACGAGTATGGTAATTTCAACATAACGATCGGGGATCATTTAAACGCGCAAACAATTATACGGTTATATGATTCAGGGCACGGGCTAGTAATCGAAGCAGTTGGGGATACGACCTAACGGACAAATATTATGACAAATCCATCATGGTACAATAACAACCAATTTCGTGATTACCCATTCATCACGCGAACAGAGCCTGTCGCAGCAGCGGGGGGCTTTAGCTCCTCAGCCAGTGAGGACGGGTCACTGCTGCATTTACCACATGCCATTATTACTGACTTCGGCGCTATTATGGAGATCGATGCGGAATACGCGGAAGACGACCATACTGTATATTTATATGCGGTTTCCCGCAGCAGCGATACATTCACCTTTAATTTCCGCACTACAGCCCCTTACGCAAGTAACCACCAATTAGTATTCACCCGGGAGTTACTTGACGACGAACACGCCATTGAGTGGGAAGACGCCGCCTCTATCACAGCAGAACCTTTGGATGAATGGGCATGTTCGTTACAACCACGATGGCGCGGCTTCTTAGTTACTGGGTCGATGACTGACCTGGCGGACCTACTATCATCAGGAGAGCAGATTATATTTAATAATGGGTTATGGGTGGTGGAGCCCGCTAGAATACAAAGCCTGGCCGCGTCTTATTTACGATCAATCAGTTTAGCAAATGCTCCCCGATTACGGGCGAGCGGTGAAATGTGTAGCAGTAGCAGCAGTGATAGCAACAGTAGCGACACCGCTGCTACTGATGTGCAAGTAATCGCAACGTGTATTACCGGAAATGTTAAATGGAAAGAGGGGTACAATTGTAATATTCGACAAGATAACAATAAAAACGCAATTATCGTAAGTGCCGGTGTGGGGCTGGGGGAAGGAGAGCCTTGCGAAGAAGTGCCACGATACACTGGGGAAGAGAAGCCAGCAGATAGTAGATTTTATTCTGGTGGGCCTGCATGTAATGAAGTGGTTAAATCTATAAACGGGGTATCCGGTACACATCTTACAATTACAGCAGGCACTGGAATTATAATCGAGGAGGATGTTTCTCACGCAAATACACTAATTATAAATAAAGCACTGTCCAATTTTATCATATGTTTAGATACTAATACCGACGATAGTTCCAGTAACTCATCATCTTCTGCCCCAGGATAACGACACGGATGTCGCAACCTCCACTATTTAATCAGAATAATTGCTCTGTACCTTACGTGCCTACTGCTAACTTCAGGTTCGTCAGTGAGTGCAGTATTCTGCCTGCGCCTCCGCCTATATTTGATTGCCCAGAAATCCCAATCCCATTTGATCCTCCTCCGCAGAAGATCCCTTGTCCCGTAATAGAGGTGGCGGCTACAGGTTCCGCAGGTTATGGGGGCACACCGTGCACCCCGGGGCGTTTCGACGTGGAGACTACCGTTACCCAAATAGACAGCTGCGGGTCCTGTCATATAAACCTAGATTTTGATTTTGATATAGCGCTGCCGCCCCCTACGATTCCCTGCCCTACTATAAGCGGCGGCGGTGAGGTCACCATCGGGCGGAAAAGTAATTGTTCTGAAGCGGGGCCCGGGGTCGCAGTCACAGTTACTAAACAACCAAACTTAAATAGCGGCAGCTGCGATGCGGCAACGCCTTGTGAATACCAGTTTGACTTTGATTTCAACATCCCGATACCCTGCCCTATTTTAAAAGCAGCGGGTGAAGTAACTGTTGGGCGACAAAGCAACTGCTCTGTGGCAGGACCCGGTGTAGAAATTACGATTACTAAGGTATCTAATTCCAGCTGCCGAAGTGACTCATCCATCCAGCCTTGTGAGTTTTTGTTCGACTTCGATTTCAACATCCCAGTACCCTGCCCTGTTATAACAGCCGGTGGGGGAGTAACTATTGGAAGAGATCGCAGTTGTTCTATAGAGGGCCCTGGCGTAGAGATCACTGTTACCAAAGTATCTAATTCCAGCTGCAACAGCAATTCTTCTATTCAACCGTGCCAGTACGAATTTGATTTTGACTTCAATATTCCAATACCCTGCCCTATCATAAGGGGATCCGCCAGTATTGGGGTGACGCACCCCGCGGCCGATTGCGGAGGCGCACCCGCTGTAACCCTACTTGTTACAAAAGTGCCCCCTTCAGTGCAGTCAAGTTGCAGCGCTGTAATGCCGTGTGTATACGAGTTCGACTTTGATTTCAATATTCCAGTACCGCAACCTCCGTGCCCAGAGTTTACTCTTGGGGGGAGCGTAACTGTAGCGGCTGCGACCTGCGACGCCGCTCCGGGCGTTACAATCACAGCCACAAATACTACACCTCCTCCTAACTGCAGTGACAGCGACACCGACGCCCCTACTTGTACATTCGATTTCGATTTCGATTTCAATATCCCAGTGCCTGTGCCCCCTTGCCCTACACTGGAAGCGCAAGCAGGATTGACTGTGACAAACGGTGGGGCCCCTGACGTAACTGTAACTGTTACAAATACAACCGCATCAGTGGGCAGCTGTGAAGAAGCGACAGAGTGCACATTCGATTTCGATTTTGATTTTATTATTCCTCTCCCTTGCCCTGTAATAGACGCAGAAGGGGAGGTTACTGTTATCACTGGCTCAACAGCTTGTGACGCACAACCATCTGTAGCTATTCAGGTCACAAAAAATACCGCTACTCTGAGCAATAGTAGCGCGTGCGAGTTCACATTCGACTTTGACTTTGTTATCCCAGTACCTCCGCCACCCTGTCCCAGATTTACAGCCGATGCCGTTACCAATATTACACAAGTAACGGAAGACGGGGAAAACTGCAACGGGGCTCCGTCCGCTTCAGTAGGCGTGGTTATAACCACAGCAAACGTAGGGGACTCCTGTAATCCATCTTGTGCAGTAGACTTTGATTTTGATTTCAACTTTGTGATCCCACCGCCATTAGTACCGTGCCCGTATGTAGAGGGGAGCGCGTCCGCAACTGTAGGGTATCTGTATCTCACGTCTTCTTATGCTTCTTCAGAGTCCAGTGCATATATCCAGTGCGGGGGCTTACCCAGCGTAAATGCAGGGGTAGTAATCACACCCACGCAGGGTGGCCCGTCTTGTCGGCCGTCTTGTTTACTAGACTTTGATTTTGATTTTGACTTCATGTTCCCACAGGTGCCTATCCCTTGTCCTACGTTCCAGACAGATGCCACGACCACGGTCCTTACAACCACCGGAACTCCTGATGCCGAAGTGACGATTGTTGCCGTACAGAACAACCTGGGCACACCCTGTGAGCCAATATGTGCAGTAGATATGGATTTTACATTTGACTTCACCTTCCCTGCAGGAGGTACCCCTAGTGCCATTATTCAGATAATATCCGTAAACTGTAGCGAGAGCGAAGTTTACGCAGACGCACAGGTACTTGGGCGCAATTGCGGTAGTGGTGTTTTACCAGATGAAGATATCAATAATACAATTAGAGTGTATGATTTTGTGGGGTGTAACCTTAACGAGCCGGAAGGTGATCTTATAGGCCGAAAAGGGTGGGCTAAATATATGGCAGTAGATACAATAACGTCCAGCAGTGCGTCCTGGAAAGATCTAGGCAGTGGTTCCAGTGAGTTTTGGCCGGGCGGCGGGGATAACGGCTGTAAATGGATTATTGAAAACCTTTGTTGTGAAGAGGGCGCGTGTGGCTGGTGATTGCAAAAATACTCGAGAGTCGCGGAATAAGGCATCGCTTTGTTGTTGTAAAAAATGTGGGGCAGACGCGGGAGAACCATGTTGCTGCACTAAAATTTGTCAAGCAATATGCCTGATTTTACAACCCGACATATCTACGGTGTGCCCAAATACTGACGATTGCGGGTGTAGCGACACCATCTATACATACTCTATTTACGACGAGGCAACAAATAGCTTCCACGGCACATTGGGTTGTGGCAGTATTCGCATCCCGTTCGAGATCTACATTTATTATGACAGACTAACGGATACGTGTTATGCGTGTTTCAGAGCATCTTGTACTAGTGGGCACGGAACAGATACCGGCACGGGCACCGGAACAGGTACCGGCACGGTCGCCGGAACAGGTACCGGGACAGGTACTGGTATAGAAGACCAATGCATAGCCATGGGAAAATACACTAGTAACTGTAACGGAGATACCGGAACAGGTTTCTCCCAAACTGGCGGAATGGAGTTCGAGTGGGAGGTTAATGCAGCAGACTGTAATGACGGAGACTGTACTGCGTCCTACAGCGTAACTGCTTATTGCATCGACCGCGTGTATCCTAAACCATTAACTACTACCAGCGGAACCGGCGCTGGCACAGGCACAGTGCCCATGGCAAAGGAGTGCGGGTGCTGGGGCTGTAAGTGCATTTGTAAAGATGTATGTATCACTTGGTCATATACCGGACCGACTGAAGATATCGGCACTGGCACTGGCACGGGCACGGGCACCGGTACAGGTACCGGGGATTTCATGTCTTGCACTCAGCGGGGCAGGGCATCGTACGACGGGACAGGCGGCTGGGGTATCAACTTTATCGCAAATAGCCACGCACATGATTTAGGGGATTTAGACAATAACCCTGTTCCTGTTGTTTTAGACATGAGCCAGCCGGGCGAGTGTACTGTGGGCATCTCTTTAAAATTCCATAAAAATGAAGATACAGGCCAATGTGAACTTCTCGCATCCTCCACGATTGCTACAAGTACAGGGACAGGTACCGGTACCGGAACCGGAACAGGGGCTGGCGGCGTCACAACTACAACCTCAATTTTGCTAGAAACTTGTCCAGAATTAAATGAAACAATACAATTAAACGAATACGAAACAATAACGATCGCATGTTGGGAATGCGGCGGTTGTAATGAGAACACTTGCCAATGTAAATGTCGGGACGTACCTGGTTCATTAAACGCAGAAGTGGTTGCACCTGCAGTTCCGAATGTTTGTTTCAGTAAAGGACAAACCGGATCTATCCCCCTGACTGGGGTATATGAGGGAGATCTTGGATGTCTATGGTACGGTCAAGGTGTCATTGACGCAGGACCGATGTTACTTGTATTTCAATTAGTGCCTACGACAGGGTTAGGCCATTTATATGTTTACGGGTGCCCCGACCCTGTAAACGGCCCCACCATGGGGTTCGAGGCAACCAGTGAAATAGAGGCAGGCACCTGTTTCCCGATTGATAAACAATTTGAAGTAACCTGGAACGGGGTACTCTTAGAATGTTTTTCTGACGACGGGGACAATTATGATCCGCCAGCACCTTTCCAATGTGGCTTTTATGTGTTTATAACGGAGTGATTGATGTCGCAGAAAAACAACCCGCATTGTTCTTGCAACCCTACTTCTTTTCCTTTTCAGTGTGCCAGGCATTGCGTACTTAAAACAAAACGGAAATATGACCTATGTAGTTTAACTGCAGATACCGCTGATGCAGGGTTGAAATACTGGGAACAATGGGAACAAGGGAAAGATGACAAACAAGATTGCACTCCTGTATCGCTTGCAACAAGTGGCCCGCCAAAAGCCAAAATAATTGTTCCTAAAAGAAAAATAGACAAACCCCAAAAAAAGATCAGGTGGGCTTACGGTATAACTACAGTAGAAACCCGCGCAGACCTGTTACTCCCAAAAACAATACAGGCTTTAAAACATGGTGGGTTCCCTTCCCCCCGCTTATTTGTTGACGGGATGCCCCCTATCGCCGCAGAAGAACAATACGGTAAATATAAATTACATATCACCGCCCGATTCCCGCAAGTTAAAACATTCGCAAACTGGTATCTGTCGTTAATAGAGCTGTACCTGCGGGACCCGCAGGCCGCTCGCTATGCTATTTTTCAAGACGATATGAGCTGTTACCGAAATTTGCGGACGTATCTTGACGGAATAAAGATACCAGAGAAAGGCTATTTGAATCTATATACTTTTCCCGTCAATGAGGCGAACGCACCTGCTGACTTTACGGGATTTTATAAATCAAACCAACGTGGGCTAGGGGCGGTGGCACTGGTATTCTCAAACGAGGTTACGAGAAAATTACTAACCGCTAGCCATATGATAAACAAACCAAGAGGAAAAAAATCCACTTGGTCAGTAGATGGGGGCATAGTGGATTCATTAAAAAAACAGGGTATCTATGAGTATGTGCATTATCCCAGTTTAGTACAGCATCGCGGGGAACAGAGTTCTATGCACAACCCAAAACACCCCGTGGCCATTAGTTATAAAGGGGATGCTTTTGACGCCACTCGCTTATTGTTACCAAAAAAACAAACAGGAAATGAACTGGGTGATCAAGTATCAGCCGCATTATCTTCTGTCGGTATTACGCAGGCGAGAGTAAATAAATGGCTGGGCCGTCCCTGTAAGTGCCCCGCGCGCATTGCCAAATTAAACAAGATAAGCCGGTGGGCCAAAGGGATCTTAGCGGGAGAAAAAGAGGCAGGTGTCGCCATACGCAAAGTATTAGGGGTGGCAGAAGAAAAGACGCTTATTGTTATTCCCGCAAAAGACTGTGCGGATATGACAATGAAATGTTTGGAGCATTTACATAAATACGCGGACATTGCCTATGATGTCCTGTATATAGACGACGCCAGCCAGGACGGAGTAGCCGAAAAAATTGCTAACCACGCACATGAGTTAAACGTCCCACTTACGGTGCAAAAATTTAGTGCCCCTGTCGGGTTTCATCGTGCCTGCAACATCGGATTTACCACTCCGGGGTATGCTTACGTATTACTATTGAATAACGATTGTTTCATCGGCCCCAAATGCCTCAGTACGCTAAAAAACTGGCTAACCAGTGACACAAACATTGCGGCGATTAACCCCCTTACCTGTGATCGAGGGAAGTTATCTATCCAACAGAAATCTCGTCGTGAGAAGGCAGGCCTTCTTCGGCCCCCGCAGGACCCAAGAAGTGCAAAAGAGGGGGCGTCGTTATGCATAAATGAAAGCACCTCTGAAGAAGAAATGCTGCCCTTCTTTTGCACACTTATCCGCCGCACAGCCATTACTGCAATAGGGTTGCAAAACACCCATGAAAATTTTGCCTACGGGTTAGGGGCGGATGATGAATGGTGTGAGCGGGCCATAGAAAAAGGGTGGCGATTGCTTGTAGCGAACAATGCGTACGCAGCCCACGTGCATCATTACAGTTTTAAGAAACACGCTATAAATCGTAACAACCTGTCTATTGAGGCAAGTCGGCATAACCGGACAACTGCGGGGGCACCATCGCTCTCCATCGTAACGAGGGTGCACCCGAACCGCCCAGCCGCGTTACAGGTATTAAAAAAATCTATAGCCGTACAGACAAGTGCGAAGTACGAGCACGTGCTTTTGCCGTCTCCCGGCGAAATCGGTATCGCAGGCGCAAATAAAATGCTGGCAGATGGTTTTGAATACGCCGGGAATTATCTGCAGATTATCGACGATGATGATATGATCTGCGATAAAACGTATGTAGAAAAATTAAGTGAATTTATCGTCGCACAGGGATACCCAGATTGGGTGATGGTTCGCACAAAAATCCGTAATAAGCAGTACCCAATACCCTTTGGAATAAAATGGTTGCCTAAACATGCTACGATTCCTAGTTTCTCTGTAATTATAAGTAAAAAATTATGGGACACACACAGACAAGCCTGGGATGCTAAAAACTCAGGAGATTGGCAATTTGTTAAATCACTATGGGCGGCAGGGGAACGTCCTGTGTGGTTTGATTTCATGGCCTGTAAATCCCAACGCGGACATAGCAACGGGAAAGGGGAATAACACCTATATTGACAAACAGCCCGGCTTTACGACACAATACGCCTGCGAAGGGGACACGGACGTAGATATAAACCAACGGAATGGTAGCAATGAGCGAGAAACGCAGATTCATATTATCCCACCACCGCAGCCCAGGCGATGTCGTCTGCCTCACTGCCCTTGCTCGTGATATCCATCTAACATACCCAGGGCAGTTCGAAATCGATGTGAACACCACGGTTATGCCCATCTGGGATAACAACCCTCACATTACCAAGCTGTGGAACCGGAAAAAGAATAACCAGGTTATTACGCACAGAAACACTAAAATGCTGAAGTGCCAATACGGCCGGGGCATTCGGGACCAGAATAAAGAAACCATTCATTTCTGTGCCTACTTCCACAGGGACTTCAAAAAGCAGACGGGCATAGACGTCCCCCTGCACCGCCCACACGGTGAGATCTACCTGTCAGAGAAAGAAAAGGCTACTCCACCTGTATTAGGGCGGTACTGGCTAATCATGACCGGGGGCAAGTCAGACTTCACGATTAAGGTGTGGCACAAAAACTCTTTTCAGAAAGTAGCAGACACCTTAGGTGAAATGGGTCTTGGGGTTGTGCAGTCTGGGGCTACACACACCGGGCACTGGCATCCTGAGTTAAAAGGCGACCATGTTATTGACCTGGTGGGCCACGGCAGCTTCCGTGAGTGGGTACAGCAGATCTATCACGCCGAAGGAGTTATTTGCGGGGTGACCGGCGCCATGCATATCGCAGCGGCATTGCACAAACCTTGCGTAGTGATAGGTGGTGGCCGGGAGGCTTACTGGTGGGAAAGCTACACAAATGAGCACTCTGGGTTCGGACCTATCGCCTCAGGGAAGCACCCAATGCCCCACAGATTCCTGCACACAATTGGATTACTTGATTGCTGCAAATCAGTCGGCTGCTGGCGAAACAAGGTTGTTTCGACTGGCAAAGATAAAAGCCTCTGCAAGATGCCAATTATCACCCCTGAAATGCCGGTAGCAAAATGCATGGACATGATTAAACCAGAGATGGTTATAAACGCAGTCACATCGTACTACTACGATGGCTCTCTTCCACCGCTAGCCTCATTAGGATTAAACAATACCGATGGCTAAATTTACTGACACATCACAACCACCAATTAACGACGACGGTGTTCTGGAGTACCTCCGGGGCGACGGGGCTAAAGTAGAATTAAAGATAACCCCGCCCGCCCTGGCGACTACCCCCCCGAAAACACAAACTTGCAAGTCAGGGGCGTGCGACACAACGGGAGAATGCAAATCAGGGAAGTGCAGCCCAAAGGGGGCAAAATCTCCAAACACAAAAAGAACTTCTGCCTCTGTGGTAATCCCCACAGGAATGCCCATTAAGATCAACCCTACCGCTAAAGTAAATGTACGGGACCCTAATAAACAGGTAGCCACGACCGCGCGGCCGGGGCAGTCACCCGATTTCTCTGATGACCGTATCCTGGACCATCCTTCCGTAGGAGGGAAGATTACAACATTCATCCTGTTTTATGGGGGAGAAGAGTTTCACGAACTACACCGTAAGTGTCTGACAACATTCCTGGCAACTACTCCGGCAGACCGCATCGATCTACGAGTGGCGTCTAACGCGTTAAACAAAAAATCGTTAGCAATGCTTGATGAGTACCAGGAAAAAGGCTTCATTACAAAACATTACAGGCACGAAGAAAACGCCTACAAATACCCGGTCATGCGAGAAATGTTCTACGACCCCGAGCACCCCATCACGACAAAGTGGGTACTCTGGTTCGATGACGATTCTATTTGTGATGTGCAGCCCAGCTGGTTAAATATGCTGGGCCGGCACATTAGCCAGCATCACAAGGATAAAGCTAAAGAGGCCCACATGATTGGAGCCAGCTATATCTGGACACCGAATAAAAAACAGAAAGAGGCGATAGCCACCCGTCCTTGGTATAACGGGCGGCCTTGGAGGACCGCGCAAGGGAAGCCTAGCCCCAACGGAACAAAGATCTTATTTGCCACAGGGGGGTTCTGGGCCATCACGCACGAAGCGATCGTAGCTGCGGACATTCCAGATCTCGGAACCGGGCTCACCCATACAGGGGGAGACTGGCAAATTGGAGAGCAGCTGTACCAGGCCGGGTATACCATGCGGCAGTTTAACGGTAAAAAACAATTTGTGCGTACGTCTTCTGTTGATCGCCGGGGGGTCACAATGCCCACCATTGATAAAACAGGGGATATGGAAAATACCGAAGAAACAGCACCTGTCATAGCAACTGCAGAAAAAACTGATAAGATTATTGTACCGCCCCCGCTACCAGCGGCTATCAGACCAACAGCAATCAGAGCCCCTATTAAAATGGCAACCAACAGCGGACAACCTAAATTACGGAAACTGTAGTGACAAAGAAACTCACGTTAGACCGAACCCATTTAATCCAAATGGCGAAATCCCTTGATTTCTATATTGCGGTCCCGGCGTTCGTGTATCTACGGGACGCTGCATTGAAGAGCTGGGAAATGACACAAAACGCCAAAGAGTGCCAACGCTGCGGAGCAGAGTGGAAACACATGCGGGGCGTCTGTGATGCGATGCTGTTGAAACTTCAGGAATTAAAAGCAGAAGATCCGGAAAGTATTACCCAGATAAAAGACTGGCTGTCCCAACGAAAAGGTTACACCGTTGAGCAATGCGTGCTATACTACCGCAGATCGCACACGCAGGGTAAAATCTTTAAAATACAATTCTAAACCCGGAGCCACGGATGGCACGTTCTCTCAAATTACAATGGGCCACCAGTCACTATGTATACGGCGTAGATGACGGTGTGCGTGTCCGCTTTGATGTGGTATGTGCTGGAGACTTGTCCAGCAAGATATTTGCATATCGCATGTTTCCGCGGGACCGTAACGGAAACGAAGAGGGCAGGTTCAGCCATATTTGTTCTGCCCCGGATTTGGAGAACTTTCCTGAAGACGGCCCCACGCCGGGGGACTCTCCTGCCTGGTTCCGGTTATCTTACGTAGACGTATTGGTTTATTCAGTAGCAGAAGCGGAAAACTTTATTGCGTTAGTTCGAGAGGATGCCCGCCGGTTGATCGCAGTACTGAAAACCATGGACACATTGTTCACGGATGGCACAGAAGTCATTGGGGCAGACTGTGACCCCGCCAGCTCGTCCAGTTCTTCGTCCCTCAGTTCCACCAACTCTGCGTCTCTGGGCTCGCTAGCCTTCTTGACGGTTGTTGGAACGCATGAGCAATCTGTGGGCGCAGGAACGCCATGGCGAAATCTGGGGGACGGCGCCGGCTCTCCAGTAGGGGCGTCAGACAGCCTGGGGCTGAATCGGTCACAGGTCGAGCTCTCCACTGGTGAGGCAAGTCAGGTACTATTAGTACAGGGGTTTAACGTTACTGCGTTAGCTAACGACGCCATCATTGAGGGGATTGTAGCAAGATTGGTGCTGCGGGATATCACAGACGGCAGCATTGCATCCAGTGTGTCCAGTACATCCAGCAGCAGCGATATCGCAGCTACGTGCCCCAGACTTACCTTCCTAACATTGCAACACCCCGCGCGCGGTCTTGGCACAAACATGGCAGGGGATGATTGTATCGCAGGCCCAGAATGGGGCACATTGACGTATGGTAATGATAGCGACCTGTGGGGCTTTCCTGCTCTAACTGGGGAAGAGCTAAAAGACGGGGCCTTTGGACTTGGGCTGGTTGTAAATAACGGGTTCAACACCGACCACTCAATTGTGGAAATCGACGGTGTAGAATTGGACATTTATTATCGAGAGGAGCTGTAGTGGCAAACTTGGTAACGATTGAAGATCAGGTGCTTCGCTCTATGACACAAGATCCGCGGTTTATAGCGTTGCTTCCCTGCTTACAATCTTTCAAGCAGAAATTAGCCAGTACACAAAAAGGGGGCCGCAACTGTTTGAAGTGTACCCGGAAAAAGAACGCGATTAAAACTGCTGCGTTCGCACAGGCTAAACAATGTATCAAAAATACAAAAGGGGCCAAGCTGTCGCAGCTGAAGGCCCTGTTAAACGCGAAGCAGCTACGAGTGATTACCCGAAACGGGGCAGGGAAACCGACCGTTTATACCGTCTAAATTAAAGGCAAAAATGCGGCATATAAGGTGTATGCTAATTAACTACTAACAACAACACAGGCCCACAACAATAGAAATATTGCTACGGGCTTTTCTTTTATCTATCGCGCGGTAGATAGCTACCAATTTCTTTTATTTGAGGGAGACGTCTAATGACTTATCCATAGCAGTTATGGTCACACTGCATTTAAAGAATTATCTACCAGATAATTCCATTCTCAGAGACCTTAGCTAAAGAATTATTTAGCTAGGGTTTTTCAACAAACAAAACAGAAATAATAAAGGTTTTAAAGATATGAAAATCGTACAAATTCACGCTAATTGATGGCGTGGAATCTACACAGATGCAAGAGATCAAAGAAGTGCTGGGCATTTAGATGTTTATTAAGAAAACTCTTATTTCTGTTTTTCTCAGAGTTGTTCCGATTAAAAATTTGAACTTTTAACCGCCAATCTTTTAACTAAATAATTATTTAAAGGTTTTGACATGTTCCATTTTGAAGTTGTAATGTTCGTTGATCAAAGTTCCGACAAGCCCTTAGCTATGGGCTTCCACAATAACCGGGCAGGGGAATTTAAGATGGCCGGTTGGAATAACTACAGAATCAATCCGAGAGAGAAAGAGGTTATGAGCCTCGCAATGTTTCAGGCAAAAGAAAGTGCCGAAAGAGTTTTCCCAGAAGGAATTGTCAAAGACGTCTGGAAAACCACCTTCTATGGTGGTCGCATTGGTGACCGTCCTATCTGGACATTGACATCTGACAGTCCTGAATGTGAAATGTAATTAAAGAATTATTTAACCACAAACAAAGGGAGAGAAGAAATGAGATTAAGAAATCTGACACCTCACAATGTGAATATCATTTTTTCAAATTCAACTGTTGAAGTGCGATCTGAAATCACAATGATTAGGCAAAAATTACCGAGGTGTGTCGAGTCGGTGACACACTTAGCCAAGCGGCTGAGTGCCAACTTCCCCGTCCCTTTGGTACGTAAGGAATTCGGAGATGTTTTGAATCTCCCAGATCAAGAAGAAGGTGTGATGTTGATTGTATCACACTTGGTAATGTCAGCACTGCCATTACGGCACGATTTGTGTTGTCCTTCAGATCTTGTCAGAGACGAAGAAGGAAAAATTGTAGGCTGCGAAAGTCTCGCAGTGAATTCCGATGATATTTAATTACGATAGGGTGCGTTTTCGTAAACCAATATCGCACCCTCTTTGTAAGATCCTTTATACATGATTGTATGGGCAGTCGCCGCCGTGATTCTTTTAGTGGCGCGCAATTACTACGCATGGCGACCACCTCGCACAGCAGCGGTGGTCGCCAGCGAAGCCTCCGAAGTGACAGCCAATGAGGCAGCCTTCCTGGCCGCGAGCATCGCGGAAGAGACCGCGAGTGATGACGCGGAGGAAGAGGCCCTGGCCGGTAGGCGGGAGGAATCACGCACTGGGCAGGTTACGGATAGTGCTTGGCCCAGGGGGGTGGGCTTTAAGTACACGCAGCCCCTCCCAGATCATCGAGGGTTCGAATCCCTCATCGGCCATTTCTTGCAGCCCTTATATGCTGCTAAATTAACCGCAGAAATGCGGCATATAAAGTGATCTGTGTTAGCTATTTTAGCATAAGTTACTTCACACCCGTAGTTTAACGATGAAGGAGCCAATCATATGGGCCCCTCTAGAAGGAAGAAAAGATGGCGGAATATCACCTACATCTGCCGGTCCGCCGGCAATCCCCTATTCGGTTTACACCGAACGCAATCGAAAAACAACCAGTACCGAAGGTACGCGTGACAAAAAGTTACGCGTACACCGTGATCTCAGGGCGGGTTATTGCGACCCGCAACGAGCTCGTGAGACAATGCTCGACCTTCCCGGTCGAGGACTGAGGCGACGGATCCGTTTAGCGACCATTGGTGGGCGTGAGGACTTTATTTACGTAAGAACTTTTTACTTACTGTAAGTATTTTCCTCATGCTCTCCAATGGTCTGCTGCGTTATTTTCCCGCTATCCCTGTACAATTTTTCTTAGCTATTGGCGATCACTGCGTGTACAGGTGCAGGGGCTGGCATTGCGTTAAGAAAGACGGCAGAGTATTATTGCGAAAGTAATAACCATTTTTAAGTATAAAAGAAGGAGCCGCAGTATGACACTTCATGTAGTATCACAAGATCTGAACTCACGGACGGGGACCGTCACCATTGAAGGCCCGTCCCAGGAAGACGTAATGTCCCCCGCTGCTAAAAACCTGGCAATCACCACTGCTGCAGGCACAATCTCCCGTGCTGGTATCTCTGGTAATGAGAGCGCCTATCCTGTAGACGGGGACGGAAAATATTCAGAAGACTTAATCATGGGCCGTGGTGGGGCAGTAGCCGCCTATCGCTGTGATTACAATCTGACAGGCGGCCTGTAATATATGTTGACTGTCGAAACTATTACACGCGGAACACAACTATCCGCATTGCAGCTACGCGCCGCGTTTCGGCAACTTGGGCGGGAAGGGACGCCGCCCGCGGATACTGTATTAACAGCAGACCACTGTCTGGGTCTCTGGGTGTTTATGTTAATCCATAAACTGCAGTTCCTTGCCCCTGAGCAAAAAAACTTATTATACGAATTGGTAGTTGGACAACTTACAGGGCTAGGCAAAGCTGCCCAAGCCCGAACCCTCCAACCACCCATGCTGGTTATTGCTGATTGCCGTTACGCCGCCTTTCATAATGTGACAGGGTGGCTAGACCTAGTTTCCGGTGACACTGTAGAGAAACCGGAAAATTACCCGTTAGAAACTCTCGCGTACAACCTGGCTATCTTATTCCAGCGTAACCACCACGCTTGTTCGCGGCTTGAAACTTCTGGAGCTTAATATGCCCGACTTCAAAGCAACGCACAGAGACGCGTTACGTAATCCAGCCGCTTTTACCACTACACTACTCACGGTATTTGTGGATAATTACGGCACCGAAGGGTTTACCTGGGCACCAGAAACCATACAGATGGAAATCAATGATGATTTTAATATCACCATACATCCGGCCAATCTGGACCGGTTAATGGCAGGTATCAATATCATCACCTCTGATGATTTCTATAAATCTCTACCTGACTTTGTTAATTACTGCAATATTCTTTCCGGGGACACGTACGATCCTCGCAACTGGGATCCAGCAGACGCAGCAGAAGTCGCGTGGGGCGTTACTGAGGCGTTGTTACTTTCTCCTCCTGAAGACACGGATGATGCACCGTTTACGGAAGAAATCACCGGCTACATCGGGCTGGTACTAGACGCAGAAGGGATCATTAACGCACCTGATATTTTACGAATTGCTACCAGGGCGGATCAACAATCGTTTGTCAATCAGGAATTTTCTGATGACCCAATTATGTATAACTCCATCTACACGCTGGAGGCTACAAAGACAGAAGAAATTAACAATGCTGTAAAAGCGAACTTAAAATCGCTGGCGCAGCAACTTTCCTCCCTACCACTGCGCAGCGGCTCTGCAAACGAAGCCGTCGCAAACATGTTAAACTCGTTTAAGTAGAAAGAAAAAATGAGCAATACAGTCACAACCCCTGCCGCAACTACCGACGCAACCGAAACCATCCAGCACACGGAGTTCACGCAAGACGTACACCAGCACTTAAAAGCTGGTTACCAAATTCTGTACGTACACACCAGCGAAGAGAGCCGGGCAGAAGCAGAACTTCACAGATTAGCGCAGCGGATGGACTGGGGCGTTATTACCTGGGACAGTGCTTGCGGATTTACCGCCCCTGCGGCGCTAGAAAAGAAATTGAGCGAGCCCAAGTATAACAACCCCATCCAGGCACTGGGAGCCGTTGCCGACAAGTCGCTTATCAGCGGTGACTTGATGTTAGTCTTCCGGGATCTGGATGACTATATGAAGGACCCCACAGTGCGACGACACATCAAGTCGCTGGAACAAGGGAACCATCTTGTAAACAGCAAGCGGCATACACCGATCATCATCATCAGTTCTCAGCTGAATATCCCAGATAAAATTAAGTCTTCGATCACCGTGATCGATTTTGTCTTACCAGATGAAGAGGCACTTTTACAGACAGTGGACTTTGTTCAAACGTCTGTAAAAGGCAAGGCCGCGGGGAAAGCAACACTGTCCCCGGAACTCCGCAGAAACCTGGCGACCAACATGCTGGGGCTGACACACGGGGAGGCCGAGAACTGCCTGTCTCGCTGCCTGATTATTCATGATGGGTTCAAAGATGCTATGCTGGATACCATTAAAGACGAAAAAGCGGGCATCATCAAGAAAGAGGGGATTTTGACGTATATCCCCGTAGACTCTGTAGCCTCTTTCTCGGATATTGGCGGTTACGAAAATTACACCACGTGGCTTGCCCGCCGGAAGCTGGCGTACGGAGACGAAGCACGCCAGCTGCAAATTGATTACCCTAAAGGCTGCGTACTTTTGGGATTACCTGGAACTGGAAAGTCCATGGTGGCGAAAGCTACTTGTCACGCAATGGACCTTCCCGGGTACATCCTGGATATCGGTTCGCTGTTCGGGAGCCTGGTAGGGGAATCCGAAAAACGAACACGCGACGTACTCCGACAGATCGACGCACAGCGCGGCTGCGTGTTGGTAATTGACGAAGCCGACAAGGCACTGGGAAATGCGGTAGGCAGCCGCGGGGATTCTGGTGTAACGCAGCGGGTGTTTGGTACAATCTTGACGTGGTTAGCAGAGAACCGGTCAAAGACGTTCTGTATCATGACTCTAAACCGTACCGAAGGGCTACCTCCGGAATTACTGCGGGCCGGGCGTTTTGACAAGATCTTCTTTACGGATATCCCCGCAGATGCAGAAAGACGGCAAATTATGGAGATCCATCTTCGTCGTCGCGGTGTCGATCCTGCGTCGCTAGGGTTCGACGATGCGGACTGGGAACAACTTATTAAAGACACAGACGGATACGTAGGGGCGGAATTGGAAGAAGTGATCGTGGATGCCCGTGGCAGGGCCCTGGAGGCAACTGCAGGCACTGAAGGGGTAACTGGTACACCTACGTTTGACCAGTTACGTGACGCGATCAAGTCAGTAATCCCACTGACGGTACACGACCCAGCAGGGATGAAGGAAATCCGAGAGTTTTGCGAAAATAAGGGGGAGCCAGTATCTGCTGCTCAAAACGAGGGGCAAACGAAGAAACAGAAACGCCTCAATCGACAAAAGCGGAACGTCGACCTAGACGAATAGTCGCACGCTGAATACAATAGATACCCACACGTGTTATACCCCGGGATACCGGGGTGAGTTCCATGGAAGTTATTAAGGAGAGACCGAGTATGAGTCACGTAGTTAAAGCGAAAGTTGAAATAAAGAATGAGGCCTGCCTGGTGCGGGCAGCAGAATTTCTGGGGCTGACCAACTTGGGGCGAGATACCCACAAGTTGTACAACGGACAAAAAGCCGAAGGCCTCGCCTTCACCCTCCCAGCCTGGGATTACCCAGTTGTCATCAATACTGACAGCGGCGAAGTCAGTTATGACAATTACGGGGAACACTGGGGCAAACAGATTGAGTTGGACAAATTGGTCCAACGCTATTCTGTGGAGACCCTTAACGATCAAGCCGCGATCGAAGGGTACACAGTAGCAGAAGAAGAGCTCGACAATGGTGACATCGAACTCAGCATGCATGCTTTCGCATAAAGTGTAATTCGCCCGGCACGGAAAGGCAGGACTACTTTGGTCCTGCCTTTTTTATATCTTTCATTTGAGTAGCAATAGGCCCATTAACATGGCAAAAGAAATTAAAGTAACTATCCCCCTGGTCGGTATTTCCAAAGGGGAACGTAAGATGTCATTCGAAACCAGTGGGTTTACAGGAACTACCTGTCAATCAGCCACTGCCCCATTTGAGGCGGCTATCGGGGTAGCTGAAGAGGAAACCCTCAAAAACGAATTCTACGATACCGAAGAGACGCACGAGCATCTCAGCGACGGCGACGAATAATACCTGCGACACACTACCATCATTAAAAAATATACGCAGGCAACGGTACCCCCGCTGTCTGCTTTTTTATTGCCCCAGCTAACTAAGGCCCTGCGATTATGACTAAGCCAACAAAAATAATTGTGCCCCGTAACGGTATTCACGACGGCTCCCAAGAAGTACGGGCTGTGTACGATGCGGGGGTGGCAAAGATGCTGCCTGCGGTGGGGGCAGTGACTACTGTGCGGGCATCACATGTAGAACCCGGCGCTGCATTAAGTCAGGCAGCGCTGTCGCATCTTGGATACGAATATGCAGAGATTGTCGCAGGAACGCAGTGGCAGATCCTGCAAAAATACGCGTCCCACTGGTTCGCTGATATGACGCCTACTGGGCATGATACCGTGTTGGGGCCCTATAATCCCGACCAACGGGACACCGCACTGGAGACAGAAGTCAACTGGTTGCACGCCCACAACATCCCCACGTGCAGCAGCTGTACTGCGAATCCTACGCCTATTTAATTACGCAATACATAATTACGTTACTTTCTGCAACAATTTTCACAAAGGAAAGAAAACATGCCTATAAGACACATCTTGGCTGTACTTTGCAGCCTGTTCCTCCTGGTTACGCTGACGGGGTGTAATACATTCGCCCCTACGGATAGCCCAATGACGCAATGGCAAAGCAGCCCTGTAGTCTTTATGCAAACTACAGAACCCGCCGCTTCCCAGAAACAGTTCCGGTTAATCAAACCTGGGTGGCTCCGTAATACTACAGTAAATAAAGACAAAACAAGAAAGACTTACACAGAAAAAATTTAAAACAGTGTAAGCAGAGCTGCAAAAGAGACATTCGAAAAATCGCCAAGGCCTTTTCTATATGAGAGGCCTTGGTTTTTTAACCAGCATACAAACAGGTAATACAAATGGCCACAATTATGGAACCAGAACAAACAGGTGCGCACAACACCCAACAGGTGCTCGAAGAGAATATCATTTTACTCTCCCCGTCGTTCGGGTACTGGCAAGGGATGTACAAACTCGACGATAGTGTCGAAGTGACGTCCCACGGGGAGACATTGGAAAAAGGCACAATCACGCAACCCAGCGCCAAATTGATGACGGATACTTATCCGACAGACGCGTACGGCGTCCCATACAAAAAGACGCTGCAGAAGCTGGCATCCCGGCTCAAGAATATTAAAGATAAATATTCCCTGCCGTTTCCGATTACCGGGGTGCGTATCGTGCCTAAGAAATATATCGACGACATGATGGACGAGCTCTACGGGCTCACCTTGGGGACACTCCGCGCACAAAAGAAATTGCACACAGAGGAAATTATAAAATACCAGGAATGGGACCCCCTGACTCAATTCGACGAGATGGGAGATTCTATCACACAGGAAGAATGTGCGCGGCGGCTATCGCAGGCAAGGGCGGACGTGTCTCGGCTAACAGATGAGATCGGTGTGGCGATCGGCGCCGGCAACCTCCTTGCAAGTAACAACATGCCATTATTCGAAGCTAGCAAAGGCGCAGAACAATCGCTGGCATATCAATTGCATATCCTGGCGGAAGACTTCTGTAATCGCTGGGACGCGATCAAGCAGGAGATCGCTGTAAAGAACCCACAGACTTATAATCAGGTGTCAGATCGACTTCCGCAGACCAGAGAGGCTATCAGGGACAAATTCCATCTGGATGTTGTCCCTGTAGAGCTAGCGGGGAATAAACCACAAAAGATGACCCGTGAAACGCTAGCGGCCCACATGACCGCACACCAGAATCTTTTAGAGGAATCATGCCAACGCAGGGTTAACGAGGCTATTGAAGAAATGATCCGTGGGCCGCGGCAACAGTTAGCGCAGGCAATGAGCAATCTGAAAGAACTGATTGCCCGTAACGGGAGGGTGACCACTGCATCGTTCCGTCCCGTCAGAGAGGCTATTGCAAAGATCCGCGTGTTCGATTTTGTCGCCAATGACGGGCTATTAAATAAAATAACAGAAATGGAGGGGCAACTGGATATTACCGCCCCAAAAGATTTAATAAATGATGCTGCGTCCGCAGAGGGATTCAGCACTGCCCTTGACGCGTATGCCGCAGAGGTGGAAGACGAGCTACAGGCAGCGGCAGACATTGACCGGTTTGGGCGGGAAACCCGCGGAATTGATTTATAAGCTCCCTGCCGCCCTCCTGCGGGGCGGCAGCTATCTTTTTTTCTTAGCATTTATGTAGGTTACCATGACACGACAACGAACAGAGTCTGAAGAAGAAACAAGTTCCCGGCTTATAGCCGATAACCAGGTGCACGTGGATTACGCGTCCGTAGAAAATGAAGACGGGGTTACTTTCTCCAGCGGGAACATGCTGGTATACGGCATGGCCCAGATACCTATTGAGGCAGAAAATTGGGAAAGTAGTAATGGCCTCTCCCAATACACAACAGTAAAATGGAAGGGACAGGGGCACTGACGAGCTACGCTGTAGCTGTAATTGTCCAGGATGGGCTATAAAACGGACCGGAAAACTACGGCAGTGCAAACATACCAATGACATGATGGGTATAAAAACCTGTACCGCTAAAAAGACAAACGGTATGTTAATCAACACAGTATCTCAAGCAGAAGAAGTAGTTCCTGGGTTTAGCGGGCGGGAGTTACGTGGAATCATGTTGGAGTAGAAAATGCAATTTTTTTACAACGCCTACCTATGTGGGAACGACCACCAAGCCAGCGAGCTGGTAATGGAAGTAAACGGAATGCTTCAACAGGCGAGGCTAACCGGTTTTGCTTGCATAAAAACTGCCGCGCAGATGGAGTCGTGCCATAACGGGGAGCCGTTTCTTCAGGAAGTCATAAATAACATGCGGGAGTTAACTCCCGGTGAGGATGGGCCGTCTGTTGAGCCGGGGCTTCTCACTTTGATTATTTATTACGTGAACAGGGACGGCCGTGGCGCCGAGCGACGGCCGATAATCTCGCGATTCCGGCGTGTGGGACGTAGGCTGGTTATACGCGGCGGAACTTCCGAAGGGTATGTAGTTGATAGATTTGTTAGCCGCATAGCAAGGGCATCCGCCGGTGAGTCTTTTGCAGCACAACTAGATGCGTTTGGCTTACATATAGAACAGGACAGACGGATATATGACGGGGAGCAGGCGATCTCCCCTGCAAGAGATAATACCATTCCTGCTATGCGACCGCCAGCTAACGCCAATGATGCCGTTACCTATGACGCCCCCGAGGTTCCGACAACGCAGAAATACGTCAATACATTTATGTGCCACAACGCCACGGGTGCATTAGGATTGATACACAGGATAAATCAGCGTCTACAAGAATCTGGGGTAGCCGGGTTTGCTCTTCTGAAAAGCCGGGAACAGCTGATGTGGCTATCCGCCCGGGACGGTACACCACTTGGCGAGATCCCCAGCAGTTTACCCACGCCCTCGTGTATCGTGGCTCTTGTCATGTTTTTACCGGTACCCGCGCCATCCGTGGTACCGACTATAACAGCAGAGTGGCGGGATGCCAGAGACAGCCTACGTTCCGGAGGCTCGTCCCCTGTGGGGGTCCGGGTGGCGCAAATTTTTAATGACCTGGCAGACCGTGCTATTAATCTTTCACGGGAAGGGCAACTAAACATTTTCATGTTAATAGACGCAACGGGTGGATTTGTGCGTAACGGTATTGTGGGGGAGGACGCCACACCGAGGGCGGTGATAGCGCCTGCCAGCCTCGAAAGTGTCGCACCTACTATCGCTACTACGCGACCATCGCTGCAACGATTGAGCGAGCAGTTAGACACTCTCCGGCCCCTGCCCACAATCGACTGGGGAAATCATACCACATGGGAATGTGCTTCCGAAGAAGGAGGGACTACCGTTTGTACCATTATTGATATGTCTGCCCGGCATGCCTGGGAAACGATCACATGGCTTTACGATAACCGATACCCGTTCTTTTATAAATTTACGAAACTACATAATTTAAGGTACATAGATGGCCCCCCTATAAATACGGAAGAGATATGGTTATCGAAACAACCTGCCTTTCGGGCATTAGTGCAGCAGGCTGTGCGGCAACATGTCACATTTCCACCTGTGCTGTTTCAATACCTTAATACGTATTTACTAGGGGAACATGCCGACGCTGACATACCACTTCCTTGGGATAATCCAGAAGACCGCCAACCGCAAAGCGGGCTGGGGACATTTCTGGAAAGCCCCGTACAGGTAACTACCAACTTAGAAATGCATGGCCGCTTCGGGCGGAATGCGAGGGAACTTGATTTAAGCTAGGGCTAATATGAGTATAGCTACATTGGCAAACCCCGGAAATACAAAACTGGGGCCCCGCATCCATAGCTGGTCGCTACCCGCAGATGAAAAAATCTGCGTGGGCGCTAGTCAATTATGCAGCGGACTGTGTTACGCAAAAAAGGGCTTTTTTAATATGCCTTCTGTGGAAAAGGCTTACGCTAAAAATTACGCATTTAGCCAGACAGACGGTTTTGCAGAATGGATGATTCATTCCATCGCTGCAAAGATGGCGTCGCTTGCTCGCGTGCACCCGTCCGGGGAATTTTACGATGTCCCTTATGTCGATAAGTGGATCACCATCGCAAAAGGTACCAGGCGTACGGAATACTTTGGATACTCCCGCGCATGGCGAGACGCGGCAATACTCCCCCATTTAATTGCATTTGCCGCTTTACCTAATGTAGACCTGTGGTGGTCCATCGATCGTGAGACAGGCCCAGCCCCTGCCATCAAAGGAATCAAGCGGGCATATATGGCGATTAACGACACAGACGCGAAAACTGCCCCCAATGACTGTGACCTGGTATTTAGAGCTAAACGCAACACAGTGATGAAACGAGCAAACGGTATTCAAGTCTGCCCTCCAGAAAACGGGGTACCTACAAAGAACAAAATAACCTGCTCGTCATGTGGTATCTGTTATAATACGAAGCTCCCGCGGTGGGAGGCCGACTTGGCAGTGGAATTACAAAGCTACGGCGAGATAAACGTTCCGGAGGATATATGACCGATCTTATGCAACAAGCACTGCAACGCTGTCGAGAAGAGCAAGCCCGTACAACGCAACAAGCGGCGGTGGTTGCTCCGGATTTTGAAAAGTTGCGACTGTTTTTCTCTGTAGTGTATGATACTTTAGACTACCTGCGGGAAGAGAGCATTAGCTTATTAGGCTCCTTAGTCCCGTCTGGGACGGAGCTGAAAGAAGCAGCGGGGCGGGCGGAGGTCTCTCCGCGACTAGACCTGCGGATAGGGTCGCAGACTTATATGCGGATTCGCATAGCTGAGAACGGGCACGCGACCGCAGAGGCGAGACAGTTGCGTTGGCGGTGTCAGATAGTCGACGGGAACTCACTTCTTACAAATAACCTACTTGCCAGGGAAGCTGATGTAGTATCGTGGATTATGACTAACATCATACACCACGCCGACGCGTCCCCAGTACCTCCGGTAGTACCACGACAAGTAAAGGACGAAAACGACCGGTACTTTCGGGACATTGACATTTAAACAGGGAGATACGATGTTAGTTTTTACCAGAACAAAGGGGCAAGGATTTTGCCTCAATCTTGATGAAGAGACGTTAGAGACGTTACTTGAAGATACCCGCAAAACAGGCCGTAAACAGCGAATCGATATTACGGTTGTAAGAGTAAACGCACAGGGAGCCCGCATAGGGATTGTGGCCCCAAAAACAATCAATATCAACCGTACCGAGGTGCAGGCACTAAAAGATGCGCAGGCTACCGCAGAGGAATCGCTGTAATTTTAGAAAGGGCTGCCCGGAGATATTCAGGCAGCCCTTTCGTGTAGGCTCGATTACAGCACAGCAGCGTTAAAGTATCGCTGCACCTGCAGGGGCTGGTTTGTATTCTTTCGCCAGCTCCTGCAGCTCTGTTTCGCTCAACCCTTGATGTTGGGCAGATTTTTCTTTTAACAATACAGGAATATTTGAGGCTGCGGCCATTCGTTCGAATGCGTCGGCGTCGGGGCGTGGCAGCGTGGGGACTAGTTCCGCCAGCTTTTCTGTATCTAATAATACTCCGCCACACGCGTCAGCCAGATCCTCTCCGAGCCATTCCTGTACTTTATCAATATCCAGGTTGGCTAACGCCGCTTTTTCATACATAGCACCGTTAATGGTTTGCACGTGCCCGGATACAAATTCAGAGGCGACCTTTTCAGTCACTCCAAATAAGATGTCTTCAGGACGATCCAGCCCACCGTCTGCATACAGAGTATCGATATGGGTGAAATTGTCAAAGTCATCCATTACGCATGCCATCTTCATCCGGCTGCCCTGCTCATGCACCTCAATAGGATTTGCGCGAATAGACGCGGCCAGTTGTTTCGCCTGTGCGGCATACGCAGGAGCCGCAGTTTTGGTCAGTGCAGCCCGGGTATCCCAGGCAGCAGCGGCCTTCTCTCCGGGGCAGTACCCATTACCAGCGCATCGGTTCAACAATTCTGCGTCTACCACTTCCGCGTTAAGACTATCAGCTTTCTCTAAAATACGCGAAGCCATAGCGGTCTTTTCAATAAAGGTGAACCTTGCGTGGTGCTCCTGAAACCAGGCAGAGGCTTGTTTCACCTCTGTAGCGTTCCGTAATGGGTAATGCCGCTCTCGTTGTCCGTCCGCTTCCCAGACAAACGCGAAGTCGGCATCTTGTAACTCTGATTCTCCAGCCTGCTTAGCTGCGGCCACCTTTTCCCAAAGGCTATCGACTTCAGATTGCATTTTCCAGTATGATGCTGCTTTCTGTAGACGTTGTTCGATCTGGGTGGCTCTGCTGCTACTGAACTGGTCTCGTTTGTCCGCGAAGAATAACGCTGACAGCCAAGTAGCCGCTTTGGTATGTACAGGGTAGACGCGATCAACGTCATTTGCGTATAAATGTGCCGCCATTGGCACTTCTGCATCTCCATGTAAGTGCAAGTGGCTAGCGGTTTTTACAAAATCAGGGACGGGGCACATCTGCGTAAGTCTGTGGCGTTCCGTACCTGTTAAATCTTGCGTTTGATCAAAGATAGGCTCTGGCGTCATGTCGTTTTGCTCCTCATTAAATCAACAGATTAATTTTCAAGAATTACTGCAGCTGCTGGGCAGCCCAATAAAAGTAAACGCCTTGCCGGCGATTACTGATTGCCCAGTATGCCAGGCGGAAAAAAAATTACACGTTTACTGCGATAAGGCAACAGGGGGCGAATGGTGTTATTGCGATAACTGCAAAACTGCCTGCGATATGATAACTCTTGCTGAGAAAAGTTGGAAGCTCGAAATCAATCAGGCGATTCGTAAGCTGATAATCAATGGGCTGCTTATAGAGACCAAGAGTACGCTATCCCAGGTAGACCAGCATAAAAAAATTGTCAACGATCGGCATAATGTGGTAAACGCGTTCTGGCAACATTGCCAAGGATACCATCTCCAGCGGGAAAATGCCAAGATTCGTATGCTGCAGCGGCACTTCCACGTGTCCCCAGATACTGCAATGGCAGGCGAACGGCTCACACGGATCATTGGGGCCTGCACTACTGAAGACACCGCAAAGTATTTCCATAAAGCACGATACGAGTACAAGAAACAGCTCCGGAACGGAAAATCGGGGAGTTTTGATTATGTAGACTTCCCCGGCCGTAACTGGAATGAGCTGCTGGCGGTGCCTTTCTATGACCTCCCGGGGCGTATTTGCGGGTATCTATTTATTGGTCGCGACGGGGATCCGGAAGATTTCGTATTTAAACAGGTACTGCCCTATTACAGCGAAGGCGGGCTGGCGATGCTGGATGGAATGTTCCAGGAGCGGCATTCTTTACTGGGGCACACCAAATTCATAATGACAGACATACAAACGGCGCTTTGTCTACATGGGCGGCAAGCTAAGGATTCTTCTAAAATACTCCCGATGGCCTGTGCTTATGAAGCCCCGCGAGGCACCACTGCGAATGTGTGGGATTGGCTGCGACCGCAGGATGTCGTATTCTGGGGCCCTGACGTCCTGAAAACAATCCGGCTGGCGATGCCGGCAAATGGACAAGTCACCATTGCAAAATACACCCGGGATATTATTACCCGTAACAGCAATAGCTTATCTGCGGCAGGGTGGTTACACCGGATGAAGCAGCGAGCTGTGCACTGGTCACGGGCTCTCCAGGACATTCTTAATGAAGCAGATGATCTCCAGGCGGAAGAAATACTCCTCAGCCTGGAAATGTCAAATAAAGACATCAGTGAGTTTATAAACCATTGCGACGATACGTTACGGGAACGCTTAAAACACCTGGCTGCCCACGGCGGGTTATCCAACCGGACCCGGTTTGAACGACAGTGGGTTGTGGAGAAGCCTACGGGCTGGTACCTGGAAAAGACAAATGATTGCATTTCCAGTGTTATTATCAGGATCCACCAGGTTATCTCCGCGCATGCAGGGGATACCTATTACCGGGGAGAACTACGCTTCCACGAGCAGGTATATCCCTTTACAGAGCATACTAAAATAATAGATAAACTAGGGGCACTCCGCTGGGCACATAAATACCTTCGGGACACACTAAAAGGGGGGGCTGCAGCATATTACCCAAGCTGGAACGCAAAAGGGTTGCAGCTTGCATTAAGTTTCAATCCCCCAGAGAATGTGCATCATGAGTTCCGGATAGGGTGGCGGGAGAACCTGCTTAACTTCCAACTACCAAATTTTGCAATCACCCGCTCGGGTATAGATGATGAAAGTGTGGCGGGGTTATTTCAAGGGCGGTCCCTGCCCGCGATGCATTTGCCCCCGCCGGGAGTTATCCCTCGGACCCACATTGCGAACCTATCCTTCCTGAATAACGAGACCCGGATTGTGTGGGCCACTGCCGTGGCTGTACTGACAAATATTATTTCACCCGCGGTAAATAGGAACCAACCCCCGATATTGCTGGACGGGGAGGATACCCAACGAATAGGTGTAAGCACAGCAAAAAGAATGGGGTGCCTGACCACTACCAGTAATCGTGTAAACAGGATTTGCCCCCAGCTCAAGCAAAACGCCGCTATACATGACTGGCCGTACATTGTGGAGAACAACCGCTGGTCCGATGAACTTGCGGGTACAAATGGGATATACAGGGCAGACTACGCCACTACGCGCATTCTAGGTATTCGAAAGAATGTACATATCGTGTCTGATCATACCCGTGTTGGGTCAATGCAACTGACGACTACTGCGGTACCGCATATATTAACAAACTACCTACAGGACCTCATCAACCGAAAAATGTGCCTGCCAGAAAACAGCGAGTATCTGGCAGAAAATATTTTAACAGATATTGCGGCGTGGTTCTCTCGCATAGGCGGGAACAATGAAGCGATACTGAATGTCTCAGAAATACTATGGTTCCCGTCCCCGGAGACAGCATGTAAGTGTTTTTTCGATCTAGTGTTTTACCTATACACAGCGGGTAAACTAAATTATGCCAGGGCTGCTTTTACGGAGGAAAAAGAAAAAGAAAATGTAGCATTACTAGCCATTGAAGGCAAAGACGCGCCCTACATATGGATATCCCAAGAACGGTTTAGTCTGGCGGCCCGTAGAAACGGAGGACTATCCCCGGACCTTTTATTGATTACCCAGTCTTTACAGCAATTGTCGCTGCTGCAAAAAGAGCACAGTTTAGAAAATCAAAAAGGGTGGTTAATTACAGATACCCTTTGGAACAAAAAAATTCGTTTATGGAGGAAAAATGAGCGAAGGGAAAACTGTTGACTGGTTTGACGATATTGTTGCATATGTCCCCACGTGTGCGGCCTTTCAAGATGCCCCTATTATTGAGCTGCCCACCCGCGCGAGAGAGGGGGCGGATGATGAGGTAGATTTCTTCTCAGATGATAATACGGAGTTCGTTGACAACCTCATTACGGTTGATTAAAGAAGCTACCTTTTTCCTGTTCCCATCCGAAATCCCGTGAGCCTGCAGCGGGTATCTGATTTGCATTTAGTTTGCCTATTGCCGCGGCGTCTGCATAATTAGGCCAACAGTCATTTGCGTGCCATAACGCGGCACATCCAATGTTCACGGCTTGCGCAAAGTCATCAGTTAACATGGTATTTCGGGTAATTGTATAGATATCCCCGGCCAATCTGCTCTCGGTTTTCTCTTCCACTAAAGCGAGAAAATCGCTGAGCAGCCCGGGGTTATCGTCATTAATATAGTCGTATTGAAAACTCCGCAATAACTTTAATTTAATTGCCTGAAAGGTATAAAGAAGAGACCGCGTCTTGTCCACCCGATAATGCGCTCTGTTATGTAACGGTGTAGGAGCAATGTATCGCATTAAGTTAGATGTGGCTGCCCGCACATACTGGATAGGCATCACACGTTCTAGGTTGAATCCAGCTTGGACCATAACCGTTTCCCGAACTACCCCAGCACCAGTGTAATCATGCGTGAATAGCTCACACTTAAATTTACGTAACCAGTGAAGTACTTCTGTGGCTTCTCGCAAATGTTCCTGCGACGCCACCAATCGCTTGCCCCAAAGTATGTGGACCTGTCCTGCCGTTGTCAGCCCCAACAACGCAATGGTTGTGAAAGACACCCCTTCCTGCCCTCCGCCACCCCAGTCAACCGCAAGCATCCGCATCTTATATTGCGGCAATTGTTTCAGCATATCGGGAGACGGGTCCTGCGGATTATTTTTCCAGGGGAGTGTAGCGGCAGCCCGCATTTCTGTTTCAGAGAGCAGCTTCTGCCCTGCGTCGACAGACTCCCCTAATACTTCGTTATAAAACATGGACTGAGTGGTATTTCCCCAGCCTGATTGTTTTGCAAGCAGCTCGCTCCATTTATCCGGGCGACTGTAATGGAGCGGCATAATAATCTGCGGCACGTGATACCCTGCCATTTGCCAGCGGCGGGCAGGGTACCGATGCACCCAATGTCCTTGTCGTGGAAAGATGGGCTTGCGACATTTGTGACAAACAACACCAGGGCATTTCTCCGAGATATCGTCATGCGCTGGGCCAATCATGGCGTCGATATGGAATTCCATAGCAGGGATATTCCACTCGCCGCAACCGTAGCACGGGATGAACCACTCTGCCTGTGATGATCTTCTCCAGAGGCCTTCGAGCGGATTGTCAAGACTTTTGGGAGTTCCAGTGAACTGGAAAAGGCCATATTTTGAGTGAGACATAACCTCCCGAATGATCGGGATATGGTCTGGATCCATGTCCTGAATTTCGTCAATCGCTACCTTGTCTGCACTAATTCCACGGATTCTGTCTGCATCAAGTAAAGCAAATGAAAAGATCATCACGCTTAGATTTTTAAACGATCGCTGCAACACAGAGTTCTCTGTGTTTGTACCGGACCATAGTGGCTTGATAGGAGAACGATCAATGAAGGGCCGCACGTAGTTATTGGAGAACCGGCGGATCTGTTCGTATAATGGTGTGATATACAGCGTGCGAAAGAAGGGTACGCAGTTAGAGAGCATCACACCATGTGAGGCAAGTGATGTACTTTTGCTTACCTGCCTGCCAGTTTTTAGCACCAGGGACGCTGGCATAGCAGTTTTAAAGACAGGGGAGAAAGGATAGTGATCTGTTAAATCATAGGGCTGGCCCTGTAAAGACAGGCACAGCGGGAGCAACGGCTCCAGTGTTTGTAATCTCCCATGTTCAGCAAGCCGTCGAAGCTGTAGAATCCTATCAGCGCTGGATTGCTTTCGGCCACTGATATTATTGGATTCGATCTCCTTAATAATATGAGCGATATCGTTATTTGATAGGTTTGGATTAAGTATATCAGTAGGGAGCGACATGAAAAAACCTTCGGAAGAGCCTGAGTTTCAATTTTTAGAAGACGGGCTCATAAATATATTTCTGTATGTAGCAACAGCTGCTGCAGCATTACTACACGCGGCGTTAGCAGTTATTATGTGGGCGTTTGAGGATAAATCCTCTAACGATAAATAGTAACTGCGTTTAATTATTGTTGGTAATTTATCAGTATAACTGATATTTTTTAAGGTATACAGGGGAAATAGTTCATGGGTGACACACCACGTTTAAGCAAAAGTGCGAAGTTGTACCAAGAACGGCGGGCTCCAGAGGACGTGCAAACACACCGATTACCGGGCCCACGTCTGGATCTCGCCCATAATCCCATTCACACTATACCTATTTCGCCACCTTACCCATTACCGGATGCCTTGCAAATGGCAAGGAACCATCCGCCAGACGCAGGAAACACTACCCCCTGGCCGCACGGTGAGGAAGAACTTTCCTAGCGTCGCTTATTAATTTACAGGAGACGATAATGCGCACAGGCGCTAATTCTTTCGTACAATTTTCTGCGTTCGCTGTACCCGCGATTCTGGGCACCGCCTGGCTTTTAGAAAGCGTGGCTATGTTATTCGGGCTTGTCGGGGTATTTCTCGTGTTACGCTTTTGTAACGCGATAGACACAGAAGTCATTAGAGGTAAACGAAAGTAGTACCATGAGCTGGTTTGATTTTATTGTATTGACACTTGCTGCCGGGGGCGTTATTGACGTCTGGTTTAACGGATCTATCTTTGCAACATGGCGAGAATTTGCTGCTGTTGCAGCAGAAGAAGATCCAGATCTTAGGGGCACCCCGGAACAGGCCGCCGACGATCCACAAGGTGAGCCAGCACCTTTGATGATGCGCGTAGCCAGTAAGTGCTTACCTAGACTGTTATTCGAGCTACTGAGCTGTGACTTTTGTTTTTCGTATCATGTTCCTTGGATATTGCTGGTACTATTTTTTGTGCCGGCACATTTTATCACCATACCCTGGGTGATCTTTCTGTTGAAGGTGCCTGTGTATTCTTTAGCAGCAACGCGATTGGGTAATTTAATTAACGCATTACTTCCATCGGAGGCCCGCTACATTAATGACTGATAAGAAGAAGCCGTTCCCAGAAGAGTTAGTGGAAAAGGCGTCCGCTGCGATAGACGCATTATTGGAAGAGATACCAGAACTAGAAGCTGCTGCAATGGTCTTCAGCTATTGCTACACTAGCGATGCTTTACCTTACGCAATTATTAAAGGGCAGTCGGGTCCTATAACCAGCCCTGCGGAGATAGTAAAACTCACACAACAAACCATAAAAGCACTCAACTATGAATTACAGTTGAGTCAGCAGTGCCTGCAGAACATAGATAAATATATGGGAGAGCGGCGAAAACAGTTAGAGCAACTAGAAGAGGAAGTCCATGCAGCAGAAAGAAAACGAGACGGGCTACACGTCAGCAATGGAGACTGAAATACGCGACTCAGAAAGACAACTGCTCGCCCAGGTGCTTGAAAAAATGGGCCACCCCGCTTACGACTTGCTATTGGTAGGGGACGGCTCCGGCAGTGGAAGAAATCATGCCTGCGGCTGGGCAGCCACACTCATTGAAAATCGCCATCAACGCAGGCGGTTCTTTTACGGAGGTATGGATTGTGGTTCTGTAAACTTTGCAGAATCAATGCCATACGTGCAGGCGATTACATGGTATGACGCCATGTTCGGAAAAGAAATGCTGGAAAACCTGCAGTTCTTACGCGTGCATGTATTAACGGATTCGCAAGTCATCGCGTCATGGGGGAATAAAGCGACAAGCCCCGTAGGGCGGTTACCCCGAAAACAATTAGCGATTTGGGCCCCAATGCGAGAGCTCGCCCGGATCGGTTACCGTTTTGAATTTCACTGGGCACCGCGGCAAACCACTGAGTTGAACTGGGCCGCTGATCTGATGGCGGGCTTATCAAGAAGAGAGGTGATGAACGCAGCAGACCCTGCATATGTTATGGGGGTCGGCCACGCAGCTAGAGCCGCCGCGGCGATCGATAATCTGGTATTTTATAATCCAGATACTAATCAACGCCTGGACCCGTATCTGATTAACCCGGAGCAATAAAGCATGTTCCAGACACCACAGTATCGAGAAATATGTTTAACCGACGATGATTTAAAAGCGCCCCCAGTAGAGAAGTATGAAGAAACACGGACGCGAGCCACTGCGATGGGGCAGATGGTGACAAAAAAGTGGCGGGAAGGTAAATACATAATTATTACAGACGAGCACGAAGACCTGGAGAGCATCGACGGTATCCCAGGGTACGGGCAATTTACAGAAAAAATGCATAGATCAATACCCGCCATTGTTGATGTTGCCGCCCTGGTAGATACATGCTGCAATACAGAGTGGGGAAAAGACTCGCTCGCCGTGTATCCTTGGAACGAATATGGCTCTTTTGTGCATAATCTGTTCCCTGTCCCGGAAGAAATGAACTACGACATGGCAAATAACGTACTGCAAGATCCTGTCTTTTCCCGGCATGATCCCAGGATGATTGAAATAGATGATTGCAGCTACCACGGCACGACCAGGGAACAACGATTTCAAAAATACCGAAAAACGGGTGTTACTAAACAGGTGGCCGCAGAGATGCTCGCCCAAGAAGACGCGGCGTATATTAAGACGATACTTCGCTATTATTCCGGAATTGAGATTGCCACCGTCAGCTGTCGCGTACACATTCCAGGCTGGGATATGTACGAATCCTGGGGCATACCTATAGAACTAATCGGGGACGCCACAGAAGATATAGCAGAAGCTGAAGCCGATGCTGCCATGGATGTGGCATATCAAATGGAAGAAGCCGGCTGGGACATTATTAATAAGCCTGTATACCCTGACGCGAAACTAATAAATGCAAAACGCCAGTACGCGAGCAATATGGAGATCGGTAACTGGAAAGAGTATAAGGAATAACATGAAAAAAATAACCGCAATATTTCTTTGTTGGTATCTATCTACCGCGGCCGGCTGCTCTGTCGACCGCTATACTACGCACGTTACTTTATTTTACGAACAACAGCTTTGGACAAATGCAAAGCAACCCGCTATTGCCGACGCGAAGACACGATTGGAATACGGGATAGAATGGACAGGAAAACCAGATGCCCCATTATTCGGAAACCCTTCGCCTCTCAGCACAGGAGCTGCACCCCGCCCTTCTCGTTAATACGCATGAATGCAGCGGCACGGACGAAGACCCCACATTTAATATGGTGCTTACTGGCCCATTCATCGTGGAATACCCCTCTGGCTTCACTATCGAATTGGCGGTATTGAACCGCCCACACGGTATGGTGCAAGCCCTGTTAAAATCCACACACGGACGAGTTGTGGATCGCATTGAAGATGTAGGGCGATCACTGGAGCGGGACTACGAGCTGCACTGGCAGGATTACCGGTATACGTTATGCATAAAGCGAGTCACAATTGGCACGCTTACTTCTGCAAATGCGAATATGTATAATACTATAGGTGGAGTGCTATGTCCCTTCTGTGGGTCAGACGACCTATTCACAGGAACGATGCAATTACGGGAGCCGTCCCCGGGGCGGGCAAAACAAGATGTTAAATGCTGCGCCTGCCGCGCATGCTGGGAAGATCTATACGTGCTGGAAGGTATTAACCAAGAAGCAGATACATGGGAACCGCCTGCAGAGGCGGATACCGTCATAATGGATTAACACGCCCGCTTGCTTCTGCCCGTAGTACATCAGCATCATCATGATAAGTGGATACCTCGACTAACGAGGAGTACCGGCCACCCTGGCTCGTTGCAGAGATTCGATGCCAAGTACCCGTAGGGATGTGGAATCTATCCTTTGGCAACAATAACACTTTTTCAATGTCCCCAGGGCCTTCAGGATCTGTGCCCGCGGTCTCTACATACATACCACCGGTAGTGATGTAAAACACCTCATCTTTGATGGGATGCATATGCATGCTGGTACAGAAATTATTTTCGATATAAAGCATTTTTCCGCAGTATCCTTTTTCTGGATCATTTGCGAAAATGATTTCATGCCCCCACACTTTATTGACTTTTAAAGGAAACACCATAATGACTACTTTCATAAAGAAAGCACAGGAAGCGTGGCTTGCCTGTGACACCCGTGACAAGTTGTTTATTTGTGGCATAGTATGGAATAGTTACGCACTCTATGCAACAGGAAACCCTCTCCGGGGGTGGGTCGTTGCTATCCTCGTAGCGTTGCTGGTTCCTCGCCGGAGCGTTTTTGTCGCGGAATTTAGCTGTGACTGTCCCGTGCAAACAAAGCCTAACCCGTAAAAACAAGAAACGCAGCTGTAGCTTCTAAGATTAAGGATAACGAATGAGCTGGAGAACAATAGTGTCGCCATTATTTACAAACATGGCAAAAGAAGAATGTGCGAAAAAATTACAAGGCATTGCGGAAGAAAATGATTTTGCTGAGCGATGCGGTTTTACATGCGAGTTAGATGACGCGCGCGGCTTTGGGTTATGTAAGTTTAAACAAGCGGCCGTTGGCGTCTGGAAATGCGGCTGGAACTGGGGACGAGCAGACCTAATTAACGGTCGGTACCAGAACCATTACTATTTCAGAACACTGGGGCAGGCGCTTCAAAACGATGCCCCGTATGCAAAACGTGGGCCTTACGGTAGCATAATATATTTGGGGGGTGCTGATGACAAAGAATGACGGAGCCCGCTGGTTTGTTGTTTGTGATGTGTGCGGAAGACGGTATTGTCAAGATAAACGATACCGGGAACACGCTCATTTAGGTAATACGAAAGAGTGTGTAAAGTTTTATAAATACGCAGCGACGGCCCAGAAAATAGCCTGGCGACATACCTGTCCCTGCGTTCCAAAGCACACCACAGCTAAAACTAAAGCGCTGTACCCTGGGGACACATTCGACGCGGCGGGCAACATAACTCGGAACGCTGTACCGCAACAGCCTAAAAAGAAAATACCTGCGGGTAAAGAAAGAGTGTTTAAAATAGAATACTTAACAAGGCACCCGCATTCCCCAGAATATTATGAAGATGAAAATATATTCCGCAGACGTATAATCCAGCTACGCGAGCAATCGCGTCTCGCAGCTGGGTTTGAATTTAACAATGGGCATTGGTTAGAGGCGAAATAATATGACACTGATTGATTTACCTGTATTATTTAAACGTGCCGCAGACGGCGGTGTGCAAACCTGGGAAGTCCGTGTAGAGCCAGAAGACGATGGCACCGCTACCATCGTTACCACCTACGGGCGGGAAAACGGAAAAAAGCAAGAGAACCGTGACCAGATCACTGCAGGGAAGAATACAGGAAAGAAAAATGAAACCACTCCGCAACAACAAGCGATTAAAGAAGCGGAAGCGGCGTGGGCAAAACGAAAAGACCGCAAGCATTATGGAGAGACCATACGGGAATCTGAATTAAAGATTGTTGCGGCACCCATGCTTGCGCATGTTTATGATGACCACGCAAGTAAAATTAACTGGGAAGATAAAGAGCACCTGCATGTGCAACCTAAATTCGACGGGCATCGATGCCTGGTGATGTGTGATGACGCAATGAATATCACATTGGTCAGCCGAGAGGGCAAACCTATTGAGACCTGCCCCCACCTGATTGACCAACTCCACCCCGTAATGGAACCAGGTACCATATTAGACGGGGAATTGTACGTACACGGGGAATCACTGAATGTAATCAGTTCTCTCATTAAAAAGAAACGCCCGAGATCAGAAGAGCTGTGTTACATATTATACGACATCAGCAACCCGAAACTCTCGTTCAAAGATAGAAACAATCTCTTAGTCGAGACTTTGGACGGGCTGTCCCTTTCCCACGTACACTTATCTCGCACACAACCCATCGGAAGTGTGGATGAAGCGGCGCAGTTCCAGGCCCATTGTCTGGAACATGATTATGAGGGGGCCATGCTGCGACACGGCCGCGCGGGGTACCGCCCCGGAAAGCGATCCGCCAATCTGTTAAAGATGAAAACATTCTTTGACGGGGAGTTTGTAATTATAGGCTGCAAGGAAGGCCGCAGTTCGTATACAGGTATGGCTATCTTTCAATGTGCCACTGAAGACGGCAACCCGTTCGATGTGACAGCCCCCGGCAGCCATGAAGAAAAGAAAGCGTTCTGGGAAAATCGGGATAGCTACCTCGGTAAACGGATGACGGTGAAATACCAAATGTTTACAAATACAGACGCCCCGGTACCCTTCTTACCTGTAGCGAAAGAAATAGCCGATGGATAAAACAAGGCTCTCCCACGACCGCTTGGTGAAAGAGATTGAGGGAACAGGCTGTACGGTGGCGCAGCCGAGTAAATGGCATTGGCAAGTAAAATACCAAAAGAAAATCCTTGTTAATGTCTGGCCTACCAAATTAAAGACGCTGGAATGGTGGAGCGGGGCAAGGCAACGGGCAAAAGAGTGGGCTAATGAAGAAAAATGTTTAATTGAAATAAAGAGGCAAATAGCTGATTTCAAAAAACATTGTCCGCAAGAAGCCCGCAAAAAGCCCACAAAAG
>Ga0222664_1000144_pt1 | contig 55212 bp, 89 predicted proteins | sample AntAcemetagen604_FD_181147 | JGI IMG/M metagenome (GOLD analysis project Ga0222664, IMG submission 181147) | Saline water microbial communities from Ace Lake, Antarctica - #604 | ecosystem: Environmental > Aquatic > Non-marine Saline and Alkaline > Saline | place: Antarctica: Ace Lake... | reverse complement strand
GTACGAAAACTTAGTCAAGTATTATCCTGATTTTAATATGACGATGGTTGAGTTTTTACAGTTAGAACATATCCCTCATAACAATAAAGAATGGCTAATAAGAAAAATGGTTAATGTTAATATTTTAAAATGGTGGTCATTAGAATGTGCGAAGTCAGTTGCTCATATTTACAATAAAAAATATCCTAACGATAATAGGGTTAATGAGTGCTTAAAAGCTAATAAAGATTTCTTACTAGGCTTAATATCGTTAGATGAATTATTAATAAAAAGACGTGCGGCTACTGCTGCCTCTTCTACTTCTTATGATGTTGATGCTGCCTTTGCGGCTGCGGCTGCGGCTTCTGATGATGATGGTGCTTCTTATGCTTCTGATGCTTCTGCTTATGCTGCTTATTCTTATGCTACTGCTGCCTATACTGCTTATGCTTATGCTTCTTATGCTACTGCTTCTTATGCTGCTAATGCTTATGCTTATGATGATGATGATTCTGCTTATGCTAAAAAAGAGCAATGGGACATTAATTTTATGTTACTAATTCGTATATTAAAAGAAGAGGTGGAATAGATGAACAAAATAACACTAAAAGATATTAAGAAACTCGACCCATGCAGAAGTGGGTACGAAAACTTAGTTAAGTATTATCCTGATTTTAATATGACGATGGTTGAGTTTTTAGAGTTAGAGCACATCTCTCATAAAGCTAAAGTGTGGCTAATAAGGAGAATGGTTGATGGTAATATTTTAAAATGGTGGGCACTAGAATGTGCGAAGTCAGTTGCTCATATTTACAATAAAAAATATCCTAACGATAATAGGGTTAATGAGTGCTTAAAAGCTAATAAAGATTTCTTACTAGGCTTAATATCGTTAGATGAATTATTAATAAAAAGACGTGCGGCTACTGCTGCTGTTGGTGCTTCTGATGCTTCTGCTTATGATGCTGCTTATTCTGCTTATGCTTCCGCTGCTTATGCTACTTCTGTTGATGCTTATTCTTCTGATGCCATTGCTTATGCTACTACTTATTCTGCTTATGCTTCCGCTGCTTATGCTACTTATGATGTTTCTGATGCTTCTTATACTTATGCTGAAAAAGACCAATGGGACATTAATTTTATGTTACTAATTCGTATATTAAAAGAAGAGGTGGAATAGATGAACAAAATAACACTAGAAGATATTAAAAAACTCGACCCATACACAAGCGTGTACGAAAACTTAGTCAAGTATTATCCTGATTTTAATATGACGATGGTTGAGTTTTTACAGTTAGAACATATCCCTCATAACAATAAAGAATGGCTAATAAGAAAAATGGTTAATGTTAATATTTTAAAATGGTGGTCATTAGAATGTGCGAAGTCAGTTGCTCATATTTACAATAAAAAATATCCTAACGATAATAGGGTTAATGAGTGCTTAAAAGCTAATAAAGATTTCTTACTAGGCTTAATATCGTTAGATGAATTATTAATAAAAAGACGTGCTTGTGATTATGTTGTTGCTGTTTCTGTTTCTGCTTCTTCTTATGCTGCTGCTGCTGTTTCTGATGCTTCTTATGCTGCTTCTGCTACTTCTGATGCTGCCTATACTTCTGATGCTTATGCTTATGATGCTGCTGCTTATGCTTCCGCTGCTTATGCTTATGATGCTTCTGATGCTTCTAATGCTTCTTATACTTATGCTGAAAAAGACCAATGGAACATTAATTTTATGCTGCTAATTTGTATATTAGAAGATGAGGGGGAGTAGATGGAAAAGAAAATATGGAGAAAATACCCTGATGAATGTGCTTGTTGTGGTTACTCAAGGATAGAAGTTTACACCGACTCGGAAGCGAAAGAAGGTTGGGTATGGGATGGTGATCCTATTAAATGTAAATCATGTCCAGCAACAGGCACAATGAGTGTTCATGATGAAGATGACGTGGGGATCTCTTGGGATGAAGATACTTTTACTGAAGAGGTTCAAGATGAATATAAACAAATGCAGTTTATGCATGTATCGGGGGCAAAGATGAGTGAGCAATCGGAGTGGGGTTCTATGGGCAAAGACTACACCAACGACAAAATCTATATAATAGAATGTATGTGCCCAAGCGATCATATATACTGCTCACCAAAATCTCATAGCGATTTAATAAAATATCTAAAAAAGCAGGAAGCCGAACTTGCGGTTTGTGTCGAGGCTTTGGAGTTTTATGCAGATATAGAAAATTACGACATAGAAATATTAGAAGACAATAACGCATGCATAGTAGAAATAAATACCAAAGATATTATGTCCAAATGTGCAAAAGAAACATTAGCGAAGGTTCGGGGTGGGAAGAAATGATGTTACTTAGATTAGCGTGTTTTATTTTGATACCGTTTTGGTTTATTATTAATAATATATGTTGGGTTTTACGCTTGACAAGTTATAAGAGCTATGATACAATGTTAGAAGGCATTAGTGGCGCGGAGATTAACATGACGAAAAAGACAAAAAATTTACCAGATGGAATGCTTAAGTGGAAACTGGATAAACTATTACAGGTGAATGAAATGTTGCAGAATTTGAGGCGTACAAGTGATAAGTGTAAAATATATGTAGTAGATTTTAAACTAAAGAAATTATTAGGTAGGTTGGATCCACCAAAGGAGTAACATGTTTTTATCTAAAGAAGCCGAGCAGGCAGTTAAGGATTATTTTGACTATTATAGTGACGAGTATATGCGGTTGTCACTAATGCCGAGATTAGCATCAAAACTAAAAGGCTACGACAATGAGAATCCGCATTTGTTTACAGGAATGTTTGCGACTTTAATGGCAACTTTAGGCGTGTATGATGAGCAGTTTATGTATCAACTAGATGTTAACATGCAAGAAGCGATGGTGGTGGAAGGTTTATATGGTAGGCAGAGTGTAGGCTTGAATGGGTATCCTAAAAATCATCCCCAACATGGGGAGTTTAATACTGTAAGTCATGATGAGTATAATGGAATCATCATGCAATCTATTTACATCATGAGAAAGGACTTAATAGATGATGTAGTAGATTATGGGAAGCAAAATAAATACTGCTACGATGATTCGGAGCCGTATAAGTTTAACATGAGATATATGAGACAGCCAAGAGATACTTACTTTTATAAATCGTGTTCGGAGTTGTATGCGCCATCGACGCTTGAGAAAGTTTGGTTCCTTGCAAGTACTTTCTTGACATCAAGATCAAAAGGTGTTAGAGTAGATGGAGAGCTGATGTTATTCTACAAATTCCTCACTTTTAGATTGGCAGGTTATAGTAGTAGAACGGTTAGCATGGCTGAGAATTATTATACTAAAAAAATGGTTGAAAGGTTTGGAACTGATTGGGTAGTGGCGCTTCATCAGTTGTATTTTAAGGCAAATAAACATCCAATACATGTGTTGGCTGCTGAAGTTCAAGAAAGGATGCAAGGATGAGTAAAGTAGATGATAATTTTATAGCACAGTATGCTAAATTGGAAATGAAATTATGTGAGACGGAGCAGGAACTTGATGAGTTTAAAAAACATTTTGAGTTTATTTACGAAAGAGTGTTAAATATTCATGGTGAAAATAAAAACTATGATTATATGATTAAGGCGAAAAAACTACTAGGAGATATGTCATGAATGAATACCAACATGAAATAATTAAAAATGCACAGAATGAAATTGATAAGGTGCTAGAGGAGAATCCGACGCTTCTTGAGTTTCAGACGCAGTTGTCAAAACAACTAATAGGCTTGGACGATGAAAGTAGGAGAATGTTATTGTTGCAGGCAATGAAGATTAGCATGACACAGTTGACTCGGAACTTAAAGAGACTAAAATCTAAATTACAAGAAGGAGAGTAGCATGTTTAAATTATTTATGATTATCTTTGAGATTAGCACGTTTGCGTTTATAACTTATTGCTTAGGAAGTGTGAATCCGTTTTGGGCTTATGCGTTTGGAGCGTGTATGTTTTATCAGCTGGTTCATGCTGTAGCGAAAGCGTTTAGAGATGCTAAGTTTATTAAGGACGCTAGTGACGCTTTTGACGCTGAGAAGAGTAAGAATGCAGTAGATGAACTAATGGGTAGGAATTCAGATGGTAGTTAAAGAATCGGATTATATTGGAAGTAAAGAACTGGTGCTTAAGACTTTACACAAAGACGGCGCTGAAGGTATTAACATGATATCTGCAACTATAGGCATTCCGATTATTATGGTATGTCTTTGGTATATGGAAGAGATTGATCCTGATGATTGGTTGATCGTGGAAAAGGCAGCTGCTATTAGGGAGTTTTATGGATACACCAAAATCGAACGTATTAAGTAATGGTTGTCCGTTCTGTACAATTAAGTGTGGGAATAATTATTGTCCCTATGATATCAATGGGTTAGCATATATTAAATATGGTAATCTGTCTAGTACAGACGTAAGACAGGGTCATTATTGTCGTAAGTATGTAGAATTAAAGAAGAAGTCAGAAGTACAGGTTAAAACGGATATTGACGCTGGAGAAGCTTAATAAGCTTATAAATGGAGAAAAAAATATGAATGTGAGTAAAAGAGACGAATTGGGATGCATATATATAGAGGGAAAATATATTATATGCTACGGTGGCAATTTGGGAAAAGCCTGTACTTCATGTCTTCTGAACAATATCATAGACTTATCCCTGTCTAAGCACCTGTACATGTACAGAAAAGGACTATAATGGACAGCTTTTGGGACATTTTGTTTGACAAAGACGAGAAAACATGTTATGGTAATAGATATGCTAATGAAGTATTAGCGCTTCCTCCAAAAGAGAAGCATGAGTATTTCTGCATTAACCCATTAGATACTCAACATGATCACGGGTATCTTCAAAAGGAAGGAAGAGATTATGATATTCCCAGAAGAGCTGATTTTAATGTTAGTAAGTTTCGGAATTTTATGTTTGAAATGGATACGGTAAGTTTGGTGGATCAAATTAGAATCCTCAAAGGGTGTGGAATTGAGTGGACTACGATTGTATACTCTGGCGGTAAGTCTTATCACGCCATACTGAGCCTTGAGGAGCCGTTAGAAGCTGAGCATCATAGCTTTGCAGGTGTTCAGTCGTATAAAGCAATTTGGCAGCGCATAGCGGCTTATGTGGACGATTACGCTGGTGTAAAAGTTATTGACACTTCTTCTAAAAATCCTAGTAGATTAAGCAGGTTTCCAATGTTTACACGGGATAATGGGAACTTACAAGCTGTTATACAGATTTTACCTAGGATAAAAAAGCTTGAGTTTGAAGAGCTATTAAGTAACTGCCCTGAAGTATCTCCGCATGTAGCTATTGAGACTGTAGAGCTTGTAGACGGCGTTGAAACTGCTGCAGATTTTTGGAGGTATGCAAGTTCGGGTTTGAAAAATAAGCTTAGATATGTAGACTGGGCAGACTCAGCAGGTTTGTATCCTGAACTATACAGAATTACTTTATGGGCAATTGATGAAACTGGTATAGATAAGGAAACTTTTTTAGAAGTTTTAAGTCAGAGAACTTTTGAGGTATTATTAGATCATGGTTATCCTGCGCATAAATTGGAAGTCGCAGTTGATCACGCTTATAAAGCCAAAAGGAGGGGTTAATGTCTGAAAGAATAGAAGGAGTTAAGAAACATATTAATAAACTTATTAAATTTGGTCTTGGTGAGAAGCAAATATTAGGAATGATGGAACGTGACGAAGCGTTTAAGAAACACAAAGACAACATGAAATACATCGTAATGGATGTAATTGAAGAGTGTCCTAATTATGGGTTGATTCAGAAAATAGTAAGATCAGATCTTGTAACTGATCAGCAAGGAGAAGAGAACCAGATTAAAATACTTGATTATATAAATAGAAACATTGGGAAGATTCATAAGGATAGATTATTAAAACTGTTCGATCCAAAGTATGATGTTCATTCTAAGATATATGTAGCTGAGTATGATTACAGACCATATGATTCTGGATTATTAATTAAGAACATTGACGGTACTCATAGTTTTAATACTTACAAGCCTCCGTTTTGGCAGGAAGATCATTTTTACTCAAAAGGCGAAAATGAAGTAACTGCTAAAGCTTTGCCAGTTATGTACGATAAGTTCTTTAAGCACTTGGTAAATAATGATAAACCGTCTTATGAGTATCTTATAAAATGGCTATCTCATGGACTATCGGGTAGAAATTATTGTATACTAACTACAATTGGCGCTCCTGGCGTGGGTAAAGGAGTGCTTGGAGAGGTAATGAGGCGTTTATTCGGAACTGATAATTTTTATGCAGGTTCAGATAGAGTTTTTAAAGGAACATTTAACTCTCAAATTGCAGACAGGAGACTAGTCTATTGTGATGAGATTTATATTAAAAATAAAGAAGAAGAGGATAAGCTTAAATTAGTTGTTAATGATTTTATTGAAATAGAGAAAAAAGGAATTGACGCTAGAGAGATACATAATTATGCAAGTTTTTATATCTCTTCTAATAATATGGACTCTATAAGTCTAACTGCTGATGATAGAAGATTTAGTATTTTAGAATTAACAGATATAAAACTTACTAAGATTTTAAACGATTCTCAAATTAAAGATCTGTTCTTAGATGAAAACATTGAACAGTTAGCAGGTTTTTTATGGAACTATGAAACCAAAGCCGAAGAAATGTCACAAGTGTTTATATCTGAAAGAACTGAAGAAGTTAGAGCATCGTCGTTGAAAGAGTGGGAGGAGTATTTTGTTTTTAAATTTTGCAAGGATAATCCAGGTAAGCAAATGGAAATATTTGAAGCAGGGGAGATTATTAAAGAATACTTTGGATATAATACTCGTGTTGGTAGAGAGCGGTTTAAGAGTTTAAGTAAAAAATATCCTAAATCCTTTAAAGTGTCTAGGGTTAATATTAAAGGTACTCAAACTTGGATAATTAAAATAGGTAATGCAGCATGAGAAACTGTAATAAATGTTCAGATAATCTTGTAGTTGGTGAGAATTGGACTAAGCATAGAGAGAAAAAGCTAGATTATAATTGCTCACTTTGTATTAAAAAGTATAATAAAGAATATAAAAAAAAGAATAAGGAGAAAATAAATATTGTTAAAAAAAGACATTATGAGGATAATAAAGAAGAAATACTTTTAAAAAATAAAAAATATAGAGTAGCTAATAGAGAAAAAGTACTTGCTGGAAAAAGAAAATACTATAAAGATAATCAAAAGGAAATATCTGTAAAGGAAAGGAAATATCGTGAAAATAATAAAGAAAAAATAGCCTTGATAAGTAAAAAATGGCGTGAAAATAATAGAGGTATTAAGAACGCATCGGAGGCGAGAAGAAATGCAAAAAAACTACAAGCAACTCCTGAATGGAGTGAGTTAGATAAGATAAAAATAGTATATGAAAAAGCTCAATGGTTAGGGACAGTTACGGGTTTAAAGTATCATGTTGACCATATCATTCCTTTACAAGGAGAGAATGTATGCGGTTTGCACGTCTGGCAAAATTTGCAAATATTAGAAGAGTCTTTAAACTGTTCTAAAAATAATAAAATGGAGGTTTATTTTGAAGTGTGAAAAGTGTGAAAAAAATAAGGAGGAATTGTATTGCTTAAAGGTTTATATACAGCCGCATATATTCTTATGCAATAAGTGTTACGAAGATCAACATAACTTAAACAAAGAGGAGTTCAAAAATGAATACGAAGTTCAAGCTGAAAGAAGGGATTAATCACTGTACTAATTCTCAGTACCATGAGGATAAGAGTTATTTAAGTTCTAGTAGTTTAAAAACACTACTTAAAGATTTAGACGCTTTTTATAAGGAGTATATACTTTTAGAAAAACCTGAACGTAAAAGTAGTAATGCTTTTGATGAAGGTACGTATGCTCACTCTATATTATTAGAGCCGGAGGAGATTAAGAACGAGTTTAGGTTTTTCGATGGATGGCGTAAGGCAGGAAAAGACTGGATAGCTTTTAAAGAAAAAAACTCAGACTATATCATATTGTCTACTCCTCAACGTAAGAGAGTTGAAGCTTGGACGCAGACAGCAAAAGATTTACCTGCAGCGATGGAAATCTTATCTGGTGGTGAATCCGAATACTCTGTAGCTACTACGCTTCAAGGTGTTAAGTTAAAAGCTAGAGCGGATTATATAAACCTAGATAAAGGTTATATCGCAGACGTAAAGACAACTGCCCATCCAACTGACGTAGATAGTTTTACTTATACTTGTGACCAATATATGTATCAGCTTAGTGCTGCTTTATATTGTATGTTATTTGAAGCCCACTACGGTAAGCCGTTTGATTTTTATTTTGTAGTGCTTGGTAAGACTGACAAGAAGTGTGAAGTGTATAAGCTAGGACAGAAGAGCATGCACGGCGGTAGGATTAAAGTGTTAGAAGCGCTTAAGTTGTATAATAATTGTCTTAAAACCGGAAACTGGTTGACAGAAGAGAAAGTATGTGATATAATTGAGACTGACTATTTAATAAAGGAGATTTAATGACGGTCGATAGGTGTAGTAGTAGATTAGAAGACTTAAGAGATATGTTAAACTTTTATAAGCGCTTATACGATGATCCTTATAAAGCGCTGTATCGGGATGAAGCTGTTAAGAAAATGATGAATTCAACATATAAAGAAGTTTTAAGATTAGAAGATTTAATGTATAATGATGAACTAGAAGATAGCTATGACCAGAATACAGGAGAGTATCATGTGGAAAAACGTAGGAGGGACTAACGTGGTTGAAAAAGGAAGAAAGTATGATAGTGATAAGCTACGGTATGACTTAGTGCCAGTAGAGACTCATGAAGGATTAGCAGAAGTGATAACATATGGTGCTAATAAATATGACGACGATAACTGGAAATACGTTGAAGCTTATAAATATGAAGCTGCGTTGTTTAGACATATTAATGCTTGGCGTAAAGGTGAGAAGCTGGATGATGAAAGTGGGTTGCATCATTTAAAACATGCTTTAGCTAATATATCATTTTTACTATATAAAGATTTAAAGGAGAAGTAACATGCAAGAAGCAATTTTAAGGCAAGAAGTACAAAGACTACAAGAGAAGTTATCTAACATAGAAGCTCAAAAAGAATCAGACAGATTAGAATATGAAAACTACTTAGATGAACTATCAAAAGAATACGATAACAAGTCGGATAATTAAATCTGACACTACCAAAGGAATGCTATGACAGCAAAAAGAGAATTTAAAAGACCAGGCGGAGAATCAGGAGCAGGGATCGAATTTGTAAGACCAAGTAAATTGGCAGAAGACGATTTTAAAGGTGTAATTTTAGAAGGTACGTTTTTAGAAACATTACCAAACCATTACGATGAAACTAAGCTAGATTTCAAGTTTGAAAAAGAAGACGGAACTACTATAGTGATTAATGGGGCAGGTAATCTAGGCTTTAGAATGAAGTCAGTAAGCCCAGGTGATTTTTGCCAGGTCAGTTATGACGGTAAAAAGGAAATCACTAAGGGAAAAATGAAAGGTAAAGAAGCTCATAATTTTGATGTTTTGATTGCTTAAATAACTCAGAAGCGTCGGTGCAATATCGGCGCTTCTCTTAGGAACTATTATGATAATAAAAGATAGTAAGGATATTAACCTTATATTGGAGTTTATAAATGATCATGAAATACTTGCGTACGATATCGAATCTGATTCTTTGGACACTTGCGGCGGTAACATTATTGGATTTGGTCTGTCTAATGCTGCGCGTGGATTTTATATTTGCCATTTGGAGTATGATGCAGAAAGTGATAATCTTGTTGAGAGAGTTGGCTATGCAGATTGCGTCATTATTTTAAAGGCTTTACAGTCTAAAAAGTTAATAACCTGGAACGGATCTTTTGATAGTAGGTTCACTTTAAATTACTTTGGTGTAAATTTGATAGACTCTTTATGGTCTGACGGAATGTTGTTAAAACATACTGCAGATGAAGAAAGACCTTTTGGATTAAAAGATGTCGGTAAGAAATTATTTGGAGATAGTGCTGCAGAAGAGCAGCGTTTAATGAAAGAGTCTATTAAAGCTAATGGAGGCACTACTCACCAATATTTTAAGGCAGATTTAGATATCATGGGTAATTATTGTATTAAAGATTGTATTTTAACATATGCAATTAATGATCATTATTTAAACATTATAGAAAAAGAAGGACTGTCTGACTTTTACTTCAAAGATGAAGTCATGCCGTTGTATAAGCTCGTTACTATTCCAATGGAATTAAAAGGTGTTGCTTTAGACATTAACACAATTGAACAAGCTAAGGATGGGATATTAACAGACATTACTTCTTTAGAGTATCGTATTCAAAAAGCTATAAAGCCTTTATCTTATGAGTTTGAATTGTGGTTTTTAAATAAAGAACTACCTCCTAAACGATCTGGAGAATTTGCACAATACATTTGTAAATACGGATCTTTAGACCTTCCCTTAACTAAAGGCGGTCGATTTAGCTTACTAGGTAAGAACATTGATAATCTTCCTGATAGTGTTTATAGGACATTTCTATTAGGAGGCGATTACTTAGACGAAGAAACTGTAGAAAGAATTCAACGAAAATGGTGGGCAGATCAGGAAGAAGGTTACATGTTTAATCTATCTTCTAAGTTTCACCTAAAAAAGATATTCTTTGAAAAGTTGCAGGAAACTCCTTTAAGTAAAACACCTACTGGTCAACCACAAGTTAATGATTTCTTCTTAGAAGATATGGCTAAGAAACATCCATGGGTTGAGTTGTTACAACAATACAATAAGCTTAATAAGTTAAAAAGTACTTACATAGACAGAATGTTGGAAAAACAAATTGACGGTATTTTATACCCAAGTTGGAACATGCATAGGACTACTAGCGGTAGGTTGGGAGGTGACTTAATGCAGCTTCCAAGACCTTTAGAACCTGGAGAAGCTTCTAAGTTGGTTACTAAATACACTAACATGATTAGACATTTTGTAATCGCTGGAGACAACAAAAAATTAGTCGGAGCTGATTACAATTCTTTGGAAGTTGTAGTTTTTGCAGATGATTCAGGTGATCCGGCTTTGTTGGATATGATAAGAAGTGGAGAAGATTTTTATAGTTCTGTGGCTTGTAAGGTTTGGAACTTAACACAATACAGCGCTGATAAGAATGCTGATAACTATCTTAAGAAACATGAACCTGCAATGCGTCAAGCTGCTAAAAGTTTCTCACTTGGAATAAGATATGGTATGCAAGCTTTTAAACTTTCTAAAGAGTTAGACATTTCTCAAAAAGAAGCTGAAGGCATTATTAAAGATTACTTTATATCTTACCCTAGATTAAAAACTAGAATGGAGGCTTTAACTAGTCAAGCTACTTCTTTGGGTTATGTTAAATCTAAAGGTGGTAGAGTTAGGCATTTAAAAACTTTGAAAAGACTTCACTATACACATGGGGAAGACTTGGGAGATTCTTTAAAACTTTGGTCTAAGTACCATGATTCACCTAAAAAGTATGAGCAGATGAAATACTTAGGGAAGCAGTATAAGAACTTTAAAAATAACTGCTTGAATTTTCCGATCCAAAGTATGGCAGCTACTATAACTAACAAGGCTTGTATTGCTTTAGCTAAAGAGTTTAATAGACAAAATTTAGACGCTTATATTTGTATGCAGGTGCATGATGAAGTAGTTGTCAGATGTGATGCTGACATTGCTGAGAAAGTTGGAAAGCTTATGAAGTTTGTATTAGAAAACACAACAAAGCTTAGTGTTCCTTTGAATGCTGATCCTGAAATTGGAGATAGGTATGGACAAATTAAGTAAGATATGAGTACTCAATGGGACCTTTGGGAGGAATACTTTGAAGAACTGGAGAAGACAGTGAATAGTTTTAAATTTAATGTTGGTGAAAAGGTAGAAGTTAAAGGTTCTGTATTAGAGCGAGTTGGTAAGATAATTTCTCGTATTAAAAAAGAAGATGATACCATTGAATATAGTGTGGCGTTTGGCATTCATAGAGTTGAGTATTTTTACGAAGACGATTTAAAAAGGCATATTGGTATAACTACTCAATGTGAATGCGGAGCTGCTAAAACTTTTGGCAAAAGCTGTATAGGAGTACATCATGCTTTTTGGTGTAAAATGAGGACGGATTAACATGATTAAAATATTTGTAAAACTAGTAATCAAAAACATTCTAAGCTTTATGCGAGAGGCTTGGTATAAAATTAAACTCGCAGCAGTTAACGCTCGGCTTAAGGTCGAAAAACAGGAGGCTAAAGATGCCAAAGAGAATAGTGATAAGCTTACTACTGATTTTGAGTCTGAATATGCAGAATACCTACGCCAGCAAGAACTTGACGCTATGCGACGGTCTACTGTCAAAGTGTGCTCTGACGGTGGGAGCGCAGAAAGTGACGATAAAGGAACAGGGGGATGTGATAGAGGTACAGGAAGAGAAAGTGGAACTTCTGGAGAGTAGATTGGTAGAAGTTGAAGAAGATAAGAAGTTGTATCAAAAGACAAGTATTGTAAGTATTATATTAACCATTTTAATGATATTATAGGAGTTAACATGTATATAGGTGAAAAAGTAAAACTAACGGCGAGCGTTATTGAAAAGTGTGAAGATTTTGCAGAAGCTAGAGTAGGCGGTTCTGCAGATGAATACAAACGCAGAGGTGAAAAGAGAAGCGTTAAGATATATAACGATATTTTACTCGGAGCTGCTGGAGAATTTGCAGCGTATAAGTATTTAAGTTCTTGCGGTGTTAAGGTTAACAAGCCTGACTTGGAGATCTACGATGTTAAGAATAAAAGCTTTGATGCTGATCTAGTAAGTCAAAAATATACATTTCATGTTAAGTCTCAAGGTGAAACAAGTAGAAAACGCTACGGATCATCATGGTTACTGCAACGAAAAGATAAAGTGGTAAGAGATCCAGGTGAGTTTGAATACTTCATTTTTACATCAGTAGAGTTACCATATGTTGAAATTCTAGGAGTTGTAAAGTGTAAAGATATTAAAGACTATGAGTTATACGGTGAGTGCAGCGTACCAAGTTATAGAACTACTAAAGTTGCTCTTTATCTTGATGATCTTGACACTCTGGATCTTGAGAGGTTTTAGTTGGATCCATGGCACTCATATTATCTAGTAGTTGTTGTAATGGCAATAGCTCGATGCATATTCTTATTGAGTGCCTGGTTGATGGTACTTTTGCCGATGTTAGTTTTGATACGTATTTGTCATCTAATTCTAAGTTTTTACATGTCTTCGAGCTGTGGCTAGGTAAGAAAATTACGTCTATTAGCGGCTTTTCAATGTTAGAAAGGTCGAATGCTTTAGAGGACATAGCTCCTACTTTAGTAATTAAAATCTCTTTTGGAAATTCAAATATTAAACTGACCTGAATACAGTGCTTTTTCGGGTCAAAATTCGCCCGAATGTTTTCAAGCTGTTCTTGTATGTCTTCGTCTCTTAGATAGTTAGCTATAGTACGTTCCCATTGGACCGCTTCTTGCTTCTTACGCCTACCGTCTCTATAGAACATAGCATTGACTGAATAAGCTTTATGTGGAATTTCTATGTTACATATCATGATGTGGTTTACGCCTATAATGTGATAGTAGTAAAGGGGGCTTTTCGCCGCCCCTTAGCGGTTGGGATTTATTTAGGTTTGATAGCTTCTTTGATTTTTTCTACGATTACATCGTCTACGTCGTTATCAGTTGCTTTTGCAAGTTTTTCTAGCAAAAACACGATAATCTCTTTAATGAAGTTTTCAGTCAAAAGAGCGCTTATTAAACCTTTCCCAATTTCTTTTAAAATGCTTATAATCATACTATTCTCCTAGTTTAAGTTTCCTAGTAATGTGTATATTGTTAGCACTGTTCCTGATATAAGGCTTATTACGGCTATGAGTTTGCCAGCGCCTCGCATTTGATAAACATGGTCTTTTATTGGTTTTAAATCGTCTTCTATTTCTTCATCTCTTTTAAGGGATGCTTCATGAATAGCTTCACCAGCTTTAATATGAATTACTAGCTGCTCGTTATACACCGCTAAGTGTTTATCAACTTCTCCTAGTTTTTCGTCTATTTTGTTAACTTTCTCAATTAAATAGTCTAGCTCTTTTTTCATAATGTTATTCCTTGTCTAACATTCGCTTCATCATCTCTTTTCGAGCTGCTAGTACTTTTTCTTTCGAGGAGCCAGCGGCTAATCTTTTGGTTTCTTTGGCGTCAAATTCTCCGCGTTTGTATTTTATCTTTTCCCATTCGTCGGGAGATAGGTCTTTTTTTCTTTGTTTAGAGGCTTTCTTTTTGTCTATACTATCTATCATTTTAGCGCTTTTTTTGTCAATTTCATCGGAAGTTTCTTTAGCGCTTGGTTTAGCTTCTCTTTTTTTAGCTGCTTCGCTTCTTCGTTTTTTCATTGATTCTATGTCAAATTTCATAATTATTCCCTAACATCCTTTTACATTAAATCTGATACTAGTTATAGCGGCTGTAGAGCTTGCTGAGTTTGTCCATACTACACGTACCCATCTATATCCTGCATTTGATATAGTCCATAAAGAGCTTCCTGATGCTGAAACTGCTAAAGATGATGATGGTATATCAGTCCAGTTAGTGATCGTTGGAGATGATAAACCTCCGCCGTCTTTAGCTCCTACGTCATTTGAAGCTTGTAGTTTGAATGTTCCGTTTGGTGATCCAGTAAATACAACTTGAATGCTATAATGTGCAATATGAGCGAGCCATACTGCGTTTGATGTAATGGTTGACTCCATGTCAGTGCCGTCTAGTGTTAATGCTTCGTTTTGTATTCTCATTTTTTAATCCTTTCCGTCTTTCTGTCTTTATGAGTGTTAATGTTTATTAATTTCCTACTCTTTCAATGCTCATATGTCCGCCTGAAATATCTAAAGTTCCACTAGGTTCTAATGATATAGTTTGATTAGCGTTGCATTTAATTAATCCTGTAAAAGTTCCTTCACCTGAAGCGTCTGTAATACCTCCAGCTATGTCGGTTGCTCCGTCTTTAGCTATGTTTAATGTTATAGCTGCGTTTGCTGATGTAACATATCCTGAAACTCTGTAAGTTCCAGAAACTTGAGTAGTGTAGAATCCTGTTGAAACATTATAACCGCCGTGACTGTCAAAGTCGCTAGTTGGAAAAATAACCGGAGCTCCTGAAGCTGCACTAGCTGCGTTACCGCTTGCTCGTGCTACTATAGTTTCAGCTGCAATGATTTGGTTTTGTCCTGATATTTTGCTTACACTAAAATTAGTTCTAGCATTACCTTGGAGTGACACACTTTCTCCCCAATTATTAACGTAGCTGGTTTTTAATGTTTCACCTTTTAATAAGTAAACTGCTGATATACTTACGTGATGTGAAAAGAAAGTATTAGTCGATGCTGATTCTGCTTCTTGCTGACATTCGCATAATAATGTTGATCCATTTTTGTATAAAAGGAGTTGCCCTTTATTCCCTGCTGCAGGACTAGATACTTGCAGCCCAGTGTTAGCTGAGACTTGATACCAACCAGATGTACCTATTGTATAAATACCTGTGCCAGTTGCAAAATTAGAATGTGTCTCTGAGCTAGTTGTAAAAGTTAGATCTCCTTCAGCGGTATTTGATATTGCTGCACCAGCATAGCTATCGGCAGACATTGCTACAATTCTATTATCATCCACAACCGCAACGTCTTGTGAGCCTGAGCTCCAACCTTGAATTGGAATACCGTAAACGTTTACTGAAAAGTAATCAAATCCTGCCGACCACGTAAAGGGAGTTGTTGCATTCCAATGTGCCGTGCCATCATCCCCTGTCACATTAAAAGTAGTAGCGCCGCCACTAGACACCATTCCTAAGTGAGTATTTGAACCTCCATCAAACCCTTTAGCAACACCATAAACATCCCTCGATGATATTCTATCAACCATTGATAGTCCGTCAGGCAGGGTAAACCCAATAATCCCTGTAGGGTTTGTTTCGATGCTGCCATATATTCGAATATCAACAGAATCCCCAACTCTTCTGTATTGTGATCTATAATTGCCATCTCCTGTGTCTAGTGCAAAATTTAACAGATTAGGATTGTAATCTTTCCAATCACTAATAGCTGCTACACTTGGTTGTGAAATTTCACTAACTGGACCAATTTTGAAGTTTTCAAAGAATAGATCATATGCTGCTGCGTTAGTGCTTGATTGATGTATGACAAATCTAAAGTCGTCAGATGTGTTATTGTCTGGTTGGTATGTTGCAAAGTGATTACCTTTTCCGGCTTGAACTTCGATACCTACTGGTTCTTTAAGAGATGTAGCGTCTTTATCGTAGATGTATATAATAACATCGCCGTCTGCATAGTCAGAATCGTCGCAGTTGTAATCGAATTTAATATAAATAGGACTGCCTTTATCGGCTTCGTCGATTGTATAATCAAAAGAAACTCCTTCACCTTGTCTGTCTGCGGCGTCTTTTGCAAATTTAAAATCTGCAGCTCCACGCATAGGTGTTGATGTGTTTTGAGCCCATGTAATAGTTGGGGAGCCGCCGGTACCGTCTACTGGTTTTGTGCCTGCAGTATCAGCATATGTTGCCCAGCCGGTGGTGCCTGATTCAGCGTTTGGGTTGTCGCAGTAGTTAATACCGCCGCCGCTACCGCCTAATTCTTGCCATGTAGAGTCTCGGTACTCGTATAAGCCTTTAGCTGATGCGGTTCCGTCGCTTCTGTAGGTTTGACCCTCTACTGGATTTATAGGTATTGTAGATTGCGGTTCGTAATGAATTGATTTTACTTTAGGTCTCTGTCCAATGTAAGAAATTTCTGACTCCTTTTGTTAAAAACACTATGTGGCGGTCAAACCATATCGGAACATTCCGATGTAGTGTAGTTCTATATTATGTTAATTTGTTATATTATTACTCTTAATGCAATTTAGTGATTTCTCCAATATTTGAAGATTATTCCAAGTATGTAGCCCTGATACGTTTTTACCATTTAGAGGCAATACATGGTCAACATGGTTCTCCAGCCCTGTAATTGTACTTAACCATATTGCTTTTTCATATACTATTTTTATTTTTTCTAAATCAGCCCATGAAGGAGTTGCTTGTAGTTTTGAGGCTCTTCTTCTGGCATTTGCTGCGTTTTTTAAATGCTGATTATCCTTTAACCAGTCTCTCTTATACTCTCTAGCTTTTTCCTTATTAGCTCTGTAGTACTTCTTTCTAGTATCTTTACATTTTTCCAAATTATTATAGTAAAAATCCTTTGCACGTTTTTTTATAACTTCTGTATTTTCTTTATAATATTGCTTGTCTTTATAACTAATAACTTCTCTATTATTACTATAATACACCCTTCTTTTTTCCTTTAAAACACACTTGTTTTTATCTCTATAACTTGTTGCATATTCCTTTCTACACTTCTTACAAATATAATATCTTTTTTTCTTAAAACTTACATTCCAATTATCATTAACTATTAATTCTATATGACATTTTTTACAATTTTTCATATTACAAAATCCACCAGTTTACAGAATCACTAACTAATGTAACGCTTCCATAATTAGATGAAATAACATAGGATGCTGCTCCGTCTATGGTTTCTGCTACTGCTTGGTTTATTGTAATGTTGTTTGTTTCTGCGTTTCCGCCGTCTTTTATGGTTACAAATTCTGTCGTTGCTGGAGCTGGTAATGTTACAGTAGCTGCGCCGCCACTAGTGGTTACGACTGTTGTAGAATTTGCTATAGCTGTAAAAGCGCCACTGTCTGCCTGTATGTTGTAAATCTTATCAACTGAAATAACTACTGCTCCGTTTATTTTAACATCGCCTGTTCCGTCAGGATCTATGTTAATATCACCATCTGTGTCAGTGGAGCTTAAAGTGTTCCCGTCTAAGCGCATGTTATCTACGTTAAGCTGGGTTGCTCCAGATACAACGTCTGCGTCTGTAATTGTTACCCCTGAATCTTGAACTATTTTACCAGTTGTTGAGTCAAACCTAGCTATTGCATCGTCTGTACTCGTGCTTGCGTTGGTAACTGAATTAGCCGCATCGGTTGATGAGATTTCGGTTCCGTCTTTGAAGACGAGGGTGTTTTTTAATATTTTTACTTTTCCTGCACTAAAGATAGCTGCTGCCATTGTAGACTCCTAAGTCTAGTCGGTGTTAACCGAGAATGTTTATTGCAATTTTTCCTGCACTAATAGTTGAACCACTAACTGATGCTAGTTTTAATTCTGTACCTGAAGATATAGAAACTTTAACTCTACCGCCGCCCAATGCAAGGTAAGCAAGTACAACGTTTGATCCGTCTGTAAGTGTCATGTATTCACCAATATCGTCTACTACCTCTAGTTCTGTACAGTCAGCAGCTAGTGAAGCTACTACTGTTAATCCTGCTGCTGGAATGTTAGTACTTGAAGAATCTACGACTCCTGAGTCTAAAAAATCTACTGGAGTAATAGCGGCTTGATTAGCTATAATTGTAGCTTGGTTAGCACTAGTAGCTGCTCCAGTTGGAAGTGCACTTGATGATACTACAACGGCACCTGTATTACAGGCTGTGATTTTACCATCGATGCTTGTAGTGTCTCCAGCTATAACTGAAGTGTCTACTAATATAGCTGCTGAAGTTACTTCGGTTGAAAAGTCTTTACCGTCTAATGATGTTGTATCTGCTAATATTGCTGCTGAAGTTACTTCGGTTGAAAAGTCTTTACCGTCTAATGATGTTGTATCTACTAATATTGCTGCTGCTGTAGCTTCTGTAGCTACTAAAGCTAGGGTAGTTTCAGTAGCGTAATCGACAGCGACAAGAGTGTCAGTGTCGGTGTTGATTGCTTCAAGCTCAGTTATCATTAAAGCCTGATTCGCAGCCGTTGCGTCTCCGCCTGATATTGATACTGGTGGGTATATGTACGTTGCCAAAGTTATTCTCCTAGTTTGTTTGATTTACTGCAGTTAAGTGATTTTTCTAATAATTGTAAGTTTTCCCATATATGTAGACCACATACGTTTTTACCTTGTAATGGTATAACATGATCTACTTCATATTTTAATCCTGTTATTGTTTCTAACCATTTAGCTTTTTCATATACAATTCTTATATTATCTAAGTCTGCGTATGAAGGGGTTGCTTTAAGTTTTGTTGCTCTTCTCTTTGCTTCACGCGCAGTAAGAAAGGCTCTGTTTTTATCTCTATATTTTACACCATATAACACTTTCCAAGTCTTATACTCTTCTGTGTTTTTTATGCTTTCCCATTGCAATCTACTTTTATTTTTTAAGTGTTCTTTATTTTTAATATAGTATTTTTTAGCCCTTTCGCTACAGTGTTGTTTATTGTTATTATAAAAATCATTAGCTTTTTTCTTTTCACACTCTATACAATTATTTCTATAATTATTATAGTCTTTTCTAAAATAAAAACAGGATAATTCTAATTCTTTATTACATTTGTTACATTGTTTCATACTAGGCGCCAGTAGTCTTAGCAGATATAGTAGCTTCAAGGCTTCCGGTTCCGCTTGATCTTGCGTATTGTAATCTAATAGTGTTGAAAGGCATTTCGTTAAAAATTATCAAATGCTCCCCTGAGTTTCCCGATACTGAAACAGCGCTTCCTAGGTCTAACTCATGCCAAACTTGGGTAACACTGCTTTTGTCTGGATCTTGATTACTAGCTTCTACTGTTATCGTACCTGCTGGACTAGTTCCTGACCATGTTATATGGATACTAGCGGTATCGAGGTTTAGTACATTGGTTTCTGATGAAGTGATAGATCCGCTGATGTCTCCAGCGCTCCACATTTTATAAGATTTTACTACGTTCTTGCGTCCCATTTGGACTCCTTTTTTGAGGTTACGAGTTTATAAGCTCTATACTATAGTGTATGTGTTATAAACCTAGTTCTTCTCTGAATAGCTCCATTGCTATAAACACTACCATAAAAAATACTGCTATCATGATTTACTCCCTTGTCAGCATCTGCTGATTGAGCGTTTGCTCTCGATTTGATCGCTCGATATCGTCTGAGTCGATTTGTTGTTGTTCTTCTGCTGGTATGAAATTGTCTTGCAATCCTTTGATTGCTTCAGGTTGTAACGATTCATCAGTAGGAATATTTAGTAATATACCTAGTTGAAGTCGTTTGTTATATGGTACTACTTCCTCACTAGAACTTAAAGAGTCCATTACTTTTTCCTGTATTTGTTGGAAAATTCTAGGATATACTATTTGAAGCGCTTCTGCTGCTTCTCTGGTTATGGTTCCTGATTCCAAATCTTCTACTATTGACATTGGGTTTTCTACTGTTTCTACGTATCTTTGGAATTTTGCCATTTGAGTTTCAGACGGTCCCCATTCTCGTTTTGTGAATGCGTTTTTGGTTCCAGGGTTTGTAAGTGGTTTTGGTAGTTTTGTCATTAAAAACTGCACACCTGCTTGAGCTGTAGCGGTTGCAAAAGCTGTAGTTTGAGGTGCTTCTTTTACTAAGTGTGCCGTTCTTATTATCATTCTCTTTTGAAACTTTTCAGGATTTGTAGTTAATTCCACTAGGTTATTTTTAATGTTTTTAAACGCTTCTGCTTTTGTTTTTGGTTTCTTTTTTGATTCTTGATCTATTGATAGATTTGAGTTTACTAGAGCATTTACTGAAGTTAGTTTAGCTGCTGATGCTTTGCCTTTGAAAAAGCTCTTTACTCCGAAGTCTATTTTCTTAGACACTATCTGGTTTTGCTTCTCAACTGATTTTAATATTTGAAGTCTTCTTCTTAGGTTAGATTCCCATAGTTTTTTACCTACTAATAAAGTACCTCCAGCGGTTAATGAATCTCCTGCTAATCCGAATCCTCCAACCATCATGTCTGACATTGAAAATATTCCACGTTTCGCCGCTGCTGAGTCTACTTGTTTTGCTAGTAATGGTAATAATGTTGCTGAGTATGAGTAGTCTTTGTTTGCTGCTTTTAATGTATCAGCTATTCCAGGTACTCCTGCTGCGTATGCGTTATCTGCAACTTTGAATATTTCATCGTTTAGGGAGTCTCTTATTTCAGTCATTGCCATTTCTTTTTTATTGAAATTTTCAAAACCTTTTGAGTATCTTATTTCCTTATCGATTAACATTCTTCTATCATGTAAATCTTTAGCTGTAATGTTTCCACGTTTTCTAGCTAGTTCGCCGTATGAGTCTCTGTATTTCCTTAGAAAAGGCATTGCTGATTCCCATTCTGGAATGTCTATGTGATCATCTATGATAGCTTGTATCTTAGATTGCTGTCTTGCAAATACTTCTCTTTTTGTTGATAACATGCCAGGTGTTTTAAGCCCAAGTTCGTCAACTTCTTTAATGATTGAACCTATTTTTGAACCTGCTTTATCTTTTAAGTCTAATACATTATCGTACAACTTAGCGTCGCTGGTCCATTTTCCCATTTTGGCTTTTTCCACTAAAAAGTCTGGTAACTCTTCTACAAACTGTGCTTTGTTTTTCTTTAAAAATGTTCTTGTTGAAGGTTTTGCACCAATTATGTCTAGAGATGCTTCTTTAACATCTCCGAATTTGTTTAATACTTTTTCACCTAATGCGTTCATTTTAGGTTTTATTTTTTTACCAATAGGGGCTAAAGCTTTTGGAGCTTCGAATATACCACCTGCAGCTACGCCCATAAGACCGCCAATGCCAGCGGTTGCTAAGATATTTTCTGCTGACATTTCTGCGTTATCTAGAGCGTGTTCTGATATAAGCTCGCCTTGTGCGAATATTGCACCTTCCACTCCTGAGCCTAACATTTTAGGTATTGACTTTTGTACTATTTTTTTAGCTATTGAGTCTTTTGCTGCATCTTTTAACACGTTTGATAGTGCTTTTTGGGCTAGTTTTTCTGATGCTAATCCTGCAGCTTCTATACCTCTTATTGGTGCTGATGCTGTTCGGGCTATTTTTTTAGCTATTCCTTTTGCTACTGCTTTTCTACCTACTACTGCTGCTCCAGCTTTTGCTGCTCCTGCGGCTCCACCTGAAGCTAATAATAATGCTGCAGTTGATAAAACATCACCTGTGGTTGAAGCTGCTGAGTTTCTTGCTTTAATCTCTCTTAAGGCTTCTTGTGATACTATTCCGGTTTTTGACAAGATATGATCGGATACGCCTAAAGTTGCACCTCTAAGTGCTCCAAGTCCTAAAGCTGATGCAGTGTTATCACCGTATTCATCTTCTAGTCTTTGTTCTTCTTTAAAACCTGCTTTGGTATCTGCAAGATCCGCATCGGGTATTAGACTACCTTCATCACCATATAGTGAATCTTTGTCTGGAGCTGCTTCAGCGTCAATGGTTTTATTCATTTTTTTGAATAATTCTTTATCAGAACTCATTTTGTTCCTTATTGTATTGGTTTGATACTACCGTTTTTTTCAGCGTTTAGTATAAAGTCTCTTTCTTTTCCAAACTTTTGCATAAGCTCTAGGATTTTTGCTTCTCTAGTTCCGATGATGCTTGCCATTCCTTTGAAGTTTTCTGCTCCGCCTGTTACCCATTGTGCAGGTACGCCTACGGCTATTGCGGATTTGGAAGCGTCTTTTGCTACTTTTTTGGCTCTACCGACTTTTGCTATTAATCTTTTTGCTGCAAAGGTTCTGAAGTCTTCAAGTTGGGTTTCATTTAATGGTCTACCGTTTAACATGGAGTTGACTGCGTTTTGTACTTTTCCTGGTAAACTTGTAGCTGCTCTTGCAAGCGCTTGTTCACCTTCTCTTACAACTGATGTAGGGTCTAGTGATTTCATAAATGAGAAAATTGCCGCTAAACCGCCTGCTGGTGATCCAGATTCAGAAGCTAACATGAGGTTAGAGTATGAATCTTCAATCATGGCGTAGTCTGTGTCTTTGATTTTTTGTTCAAAGCCTTCTTTTAGTTTTACTGCTAGTTTTTGTTTTTCTTTTGGTAATGCGTCGAAAAACTGCTGCGTTTCTTCTTCGTTTAATGTTTGTCTTTTACGTTGCATGTCTGAGTACTTTCCTAGTAGTTGTTGCTTTACTAACTCTGCCCCTGCCTCTGCTCTAGCTTGTTCTGCTTTTTTAGTTATTTCTACTTTGGCTTGGTTAAGCTTTGATATTGTAGCTGCGTTGTTAGTTATTTTTACGCTTTTATCAATATCTGCTTTTACACCTTCTAATGCTTGTGCGTATGCAAGTTTTCTTTTTTCTAATGGTAGTGTTTTAAACTTTATACTACTTTCTAATTTCTTCTCTAGTATTTCGTCGAACGTGCGTGACTTTTGACCTACTAATCCTGAGCCAGCTCCGCCTATAAGACCTCCTACAACATCCCAAAATGATAGATTATTATCATCTTTTGCTTGTTGTATTTCAACTGCTAGATCTTTTTCTGTTTGTTGTAATATATTGCTAATCTGTTCAGCTTCTTCTTGCTTTTTTATCATGCGCTCTTGTTGAGCTATCATGACTCCTTCTTGCTGAGATTGCATGTCTACTGCTTCTTGTTTTGACATACCTACTTGTTTTTGATACTCTTGCTCTTCTTGATCTTGAAAATCTGCAACTGCTTCGTCTTTAGCTTGAGCTACTAGTGATTCATCATCTGCTGCTTGCATTAATTGGGCTTCGGAAATTTGCTGAGAGTTTTGTTGATCTAGTAGATCATCAACTGGAGATCTTTCTAATGGAATACCTGCTAACTCTGCTTGAGCTAGTTGTTGTCTTCTTTGTTCTACTATTGCTGCTTGCTCTTCTTGCTCCGCTACTATACGAGCGTCTTCGGCGTCTTGTTGCGCTATTGATTCTTGAATAATTTCTTCATCTGAAGGTTCGTTTACAGGTGTTACTCTACCTGGCATGTCGCTGAATCCGGCTTGTTTTTGAGAGTTTCTATCTTTGATCTCTTGTCTGATTCTAGACTTACGTTGGTCTGGAGATTCAGGCTGTACTTCTTGTTGTGCAGCTTCTGTAGCTTGTACGTTTTCAGGAGTTGATGGTCCTAAAACCTGTTCCTCTTGCTCTTGAGGTACTTGTATGTTTTCTTCTCCAGCCATTGCTAGTCTCCTGTCGTTGAATTTTCCTGATTTAAAATCTTGTTGTAGTTGTGCTGTTTGATCGCTTGTCATGTTTTCTGGTGTTACTACGTCTCCGAATACGTCTTGTTGTTCTGTGGGAGACATTGATAATCTAGTTGCGTCTTCGTTTGTTGGTTCTGCTATTCTTATGTCAAATACATCATATCTCTTATTAGTTCCTGGCACTTTAGCGCCTTGGTTTGGTTCATGATATACTTCTAATCCTTGAGCCTTTAGTTTTCCTATTACGCTGTTTAGTTCTTCTTTTGATAATTTTCTTCCAAACTGAGATTCTGACATATCAACTTTACTACCTTTAGTATGACCTGATTGAAATCCTCCGAATCTTTTTCTTATGTTTCCTACTTTTTGGGCTACGTCCGTTCCTGCAAGTTGAGTGATTTTATTTAATGCTGCACCCCAACCACCTGAAGGGTATATTGATTTTCCGTTTGAATCTCTTCTATTTATCGCGTCCATTACTACTGTTTTAGCTTCTGCTGATAGGTTTGAAGTATCTAAATTTGCTTCTTTTATGAACTTGTCTCTTAGTCCTGCTGTTTTACTTTCTCCTCTAAATCCTGAAGAGATTGTTGGCGTAGTTACTCCAAACTCAGACAGGTCTAGCGATTCTATTCTGTCTAATAGTTCTGGTTCTACTTTTTCAATGTTAACGCCGGCTTGTTTTTTAATGTTTCTTTTTTTAGCTGGGTTTTCTAACTCTTCAACTGGAGCAGTAATTGGATCTTCAACTGAAACTTCTTCAGCTTCAACTGGATCTGCTTCTTGCTGTGATGCAAAAAAATCATGTGGTAAAAATCCCTTATCCGCTAATGCTTGTTGATTGTCCATAGCTGGTTGAGCCATGACCGGAGCTGGTTCAGTTTCTCTAGGAGTTATAGTAACTTCTTCAGCTACTGGCACTTGTGAATTTAGAGATTGATCATTCAATGCCACTACTAATCCTTTTTCTTTTTAGATTCTATTTCTGAAAGTCTTTCGTTTAGGTGTGCTTGTGCTGCTAATATTGCACCGAATCCTTTTCCGTAGTCGACTATTTTTCCGTCTGGTGTGTCTTGTACCATTGACTTCCCAACTGATCCTGCTTTCTCAAGGTCTTGTGCCATTACTGACATGTGACGCCCTTCTCCAGCTCCTGGTAGATTTTTGTGACTATCTTTGTATTCATATGAGTATGCTTTTAATGCGTCTAGGAACTCTTTTGGTCCTTCGGATTTTTTAGATTCTTTTACTTTTTCATCTGAGTAACTTTTTACATTTGCTGATTTTTCTGCAAATAATGATTTACCTGATTGTGTATAATCTTTTCCGCCGCTTTTTTTCATACCTGCTCCTAAATCTTTTGCGAATTTAGAACCGTCAGAAGGTTTTTTATCTTCATTTCCTGAGTGGCTTTTAATGCTCTTTTTTGCTTTTTCATCTGAAACCGCTGACATTATTCCGCCGATCATATCTGACTGCAATTGCTTACCTTGCATAGCTCCTGCGCCTGTTAAACCTTGAGCTGCTAGGAATTGATCTGTTTCCATACCTTGTAGGTTTGCTTGCTGTTGTTGTGACGCTTGTGACATAGCTTGACCTTGTTTAATTCCTTGTTGTTGTCTTGCTACTCCTGCTCCATATAGTTGTTGGTTCTGATCCAATAATTGAGCATCTTGACCACGTCGCTGCTGTAATGCTCCGGCTAATTGTTGTCTAGCTGATAATTGCTCTTGTATTCTAGCTTGACCTGCTTGCTGTGCTATATCTGCTGATTGAGCTTGTTGTCCTCTAGCTAGTGAGCGCTGTAATGAGGCTTGATTACCACCACGTTGAGCTGCTGCTGCTGCTAGTTGTTGCGCTAATCCTCGATCTCCTGCTCGTTTCATCTGAGCTTCTGCTAATGATGGACCTTTACCTGCTGATTGTCGTTGAAGATCTTTTATAAGACTTGATTGACCGTTTCTGGACTGTTCTCCAAATTTTCTGGATTTTCGCAATTCCTTATCGGCTTGGCGTTCCATAATATCGCCACGTCTAATTTGATTAGCGTTTTGTTTTTGTCTTTTATCAGATCCTCCGATTTTAAAAGCGTCTTTGTCTATCTTTCTAGTAGCGCCTTTGAAAGTTGCTGTACCTTGTGCAATGTCTCCAATACCGCCTATAAGACCTCCTGTTATTCCAGTTGGATCTAATCCTGCTGCCATCCCTAATCCGCTTTTTACGAAGCTTCCGAGTCCCATTATACTTCTCCTTGAATTGTATTATAACATATTGTGTTGCTATTGTAAAGTTTAGTTTGTTCCATACGTCCTCGCTTGTGTTGGTTTGTATTCGGTTCCTTTAACTCCTACTACCATTAACATGTTTGATAGTGACAAGCCTTCCCCGAATGATGATTCTTGTGAATCTTCTATTCTGATTTTAATGCTTTGACATTTTTGCGTTTTAAAGTTTACTCTAAATTGGTACTGATTTCCTGTACCGCCGTAAGGTGTTCCTGTTCCGTAAGGACTATCGCCGCCGTATACTGAATCGGTTGTAAAATCTGCTGTGTTTAATGTCACTTCTTGTGTATAAGCTTCTAAGTAGTTATATGCTACTTTTACTACTACTTTGTGAGCAGATTTATAATCTCCAAGTATAAGTGCTCTATACACTCGTTTGTAGTTTTGCACTCCTGCAAGCGACATCCATGACGTTTCTACTACCATTTTTATGTGTGATCCGTCGTCGGTGTATTCTTCTGACTCTTTATATATGTCACCGTTCATTCTGATGTAGTAGTAGCTGTCGTTGTTTATAATAGCTGATAACCCTCTATGGTTTGTATATGTTGCCCATTTTTGTACGAAGTAGTCATATGTTAATGTGTTACCGTCTGAAGTTAAAAACACTGCTAGATTATCATTCAGTTTTAGATTCGCGCTTTTTATGGTTACGGAGTTGAAGTCTTCTACTCCTTGACCTACGTATGAAGTGCCGAGTGATCTTGATAGGAGATATATCCCTTTCTTAGATTGAAACATTAAACCGTGAGGAGTAAGTACAATACTTTTAGATGAAACGCACCCTACGTCTGCAGATATTAATTCTGGCTCTATGAAGTTGTTTTGCTCTCCGAGATTGTTTGGACCGTCTCCGGTTAGGTAGAATATTGCGGAGTCTTTGAAGATTATTAGTTTATCATCCATTGCTTTTATTGCTGTTATTGCTCCGCCTAGTGAGTTTATGTTCATTGTTAGAGTGTCGTTGAATTCTACTGGCTTACCTTCGTTTCTGATTTTAGAATATCCCAATTGGTTTTCATCTTCTAATCCTGCAATGTATAATCTGTTTCCAAGTGATTCTATAAGATATGCAGACGGAGCGCTGATGTTGTCTAACACTCCTCCGGTTGTGTATAGCGTTTCGTTAGATATCAAACTAGCATCTGCTAATGTGTCTGTAATTGTAACAGTGTCTGCAGTTTGATCGTTATATGTAGGTGATGTAGTTGAAGTTGCTTTGTAGAAAATTGTACCGCTGGCTTCAGTTCTATATAGTTCTATGATAACATTGGTTTTTTCTGTCAATCTTAAAGTGGGAACTATTATAGGTTGAGTCTGCGTTGTGCCGCCTGCAGATGTTGTAACTGTAATTGGAATACTCGGAGCAGATCTATGATCTTGACCTTTGTTATCTGTCCAGCTATAAACTGCGGAGTAATGAAATGTTCCGTCTGACATGTTACCGCCTGAAGAAGCATTTGTTCCTGCTGTTAGGTCTTCTGGGAATAAGTGAAATCCATGTTCTACTATTACTTTACCGTCGTAAGATTGTAACACTCCTCCGGATGTGTGAAGGTTTCTTCCAAGTCTTGAGTTTTCAAATTTTTCGTTTTTGTCAAATTCAAGAGTGGTAGATTGTACGCCTATGAGACTGAAGAATGTATTGTCTTCTGATACGTTTTTACCTTTTATTTGGTGTCCGAAAAGGAAGTTATCATCAGTTATGTTGTTTACAGATGGTAACGTGCCGGATGCTAATAACACTCCTGCTAATCCTGGTGCGATTTTAGATACTATGTTTCCTGCTGAATTTGCTAGGAATAATGTAGACTGGAATGTGCTTTGGTGAATAACTGGTAAATAAACTACATTATTGTGTACGAACGGTTCTGCTGCCATACCTACGGATAACATGAATACTGCTGGAGTACCGACGCTGGCAGATGTGTCTATTGTGTTTACCCTTACTTTATGATTTGTTGTTGCTGATGCTGAGATTTGGTAATATACATTATAAGTAACACCGTCTGAGCTTGCGGCGCTGCAGTTTGTTACGTTTGCGATTGTCTCTACTACTGTCGGTGTTACTATGTTTGCACTTAGGGAGAAAGATCTCACTATTACTTTTACTGCAGTTGCGTTGTAATACGTTATTAATACTCTACTTAGGGAGTCTGATGTTACACTAAGAGCTACTGACGGCGCCTCTCCTGATTGAACTTGTACTGCTGTCAATACTGCCGCTGCTTGTAGTTTTCGCATTGACATTGTTCCGGCGGCGTTATACCATACCATGATTATTTCATCTGATACTGATGTAGTGTCGAAAAGTTTAGCGCCTGCGTTTAGGTCTGATGAAACTGCTACTACTTCGGCTTCTATTGTAGTAGGGTTGACAGGGTTTACTTTTCTGTATTTTACACTTGCTCCGTCAGAGAAGAAGAAATATGCTTCATTAGCGATGTACTCAACTTTAGGATTAACACCGCTAGAGGTTATTTCAGTGTCTGATACTAATTCGTTTCCGGTTGCGTTGTCGATTATGGAAACTCTTATTCCGCCTCTGGTGTCTTCCCATGCGAAAATGTCTAATCCATTAACATGGGTTGATGCTACGTCTGATTGCTGGTAAGTGTTTCTTACTATTGGTTTTGAATCTGGAAAAATGTTTGATATGATTCCTTTATCGGTCCATTTGTCGGTTGACTCGCTGAATGAGAAAAAGTTAGTAGCTGTATACAAGCATAGCTCGTCTATGAAATTTGTAAGTTTTTGAGAATTTACAATTGTACCTGTTAATTCATCTGTAGAAAGTTTTGTATATCCAGTTCGTTTTTTTAGTTTCCCTGGTTCTGACAATACCACGTTCTCTAATAGGTTCATTGATCCTATAGGGCGCTGCTTGGAGTCGAGTTTAGTTTCGACGCCTTTTGCAAATGGAATGGGAAGTTCTTGTTTGTTTAAACTCATTTATATCCCTTATAGTACATACCATGATGTTACTGAATCTCCAGAAATCATCCAAGATCCGTAGTTAGAGCTGAGTACTATTGAAGCGGCTCCGTCTATAGTGTCTGAGCCTGCTATACCGAGTGTGATATTATTGGCTTCTGACTGTCCTGATACGTCTTTAATTATGTAAACTCTACCTGCTGCCACTCCTGACGCTAATGGTAGTGTCAAAGTTCTTGCTGATGTAGTATCTACTAATAATGTTACGTACGTGTCTCCGGCTCCAATGGTTGCGTCTGTACTTATTGCGGTTTGTGTAAAAACCGATGCAGAACCAGGAGAAGCAACAATACTACCACCGGCGGTGAGCTGTACTGCAGTACCAGCAGAGTTAGTAAAATATAAATCACCACTAACGCTATGAAGTGCATTCGCATTTGAAGCTCCTGTTAAAGCTGCAGTTTGGGCTTGGAATCTTACTGCTTGGAAGTTGTAGAATATGTGGTTTTGAATGTCTAAGTTTGTGCTTATGTCTAATCCAGCTGGAGTAATGCTAACGCCTTTATCGCTTGAGTGATCATGGGAGTCTATTACTTCTAGTGCTGTGTTAAGCTCGGTTGCCCATTCAGGTCCAATAGTGACGGTCACTACTGGTAATGTTAAATTCATATTTGGTGCTGCCATGTTTTTATCCTTTTAAAATACCCATAAGTTTACTGTTACGTTTGCGGAACTGTTTAGGTCTATTGTGCTATCTAGTGTTGTGTTAGTAGCTTGAGAGTCCCATACTGTAGCGTTTGCATTTTTACCAATTACCATCCAGCCTAAAAGCTTTCTGCCTAATTTGTGTTCAACTTTGTTTACAGATCCAGTTGTAAGGATAACATCTTTTAATAATATTCCGTCGATGATTTCGGAGTTCAACAAGGGCTTGAAGAATATTTCTAAGTTTGATTGAAGCTTTGCAGGTTCGTTTTCTTGGAAGTTTGTTTTCTTAAAAGCTCTTATTCGTGCCACGTGTTAACCTTTAGTTGACCAGTAGTAAGGTTCATTGTTTTCTGCATGAATGTCACTAATTGATTCGGGTTGAGCCATGTCTCGCTCTTTTGCGTCTTGTTCTATTTTTTGTATTAATCTTTGTTTTTCTGCTGCTAACATGCTTACGTCTGATTCTTCTTTTAATAACATCTTTATTGCTGCTGATATAATTACTATGTCAGAATATTGGTTAACATCATTAAGAGTGTCGGTATCTGCTGATAGTTTAGTAGCAACTGGGACATAATAGAGTCTGTAATCAATATTACTATCTGGAATCGGAGTAAATTTAATGTTCGTTCCCATGACTCTATATCTAACACTTGCTATTCCTAATAACGTCCAAGCTCCAAAGTCTTCGTATCTGTTACGTTCGTTGAAGTTGAATGGTCTTAGGTTTAACCAGTTTTGACCGTTTAGTTTGGCGTCTACGCCTCGTATTTTGTAAAAGTCTGCTGGTAGTGCGTAATCTGACTGACCTGATACTGTAGAGGAAGTTGTTTCTGATAGGAAGTAGTCAGCTCCTGTTTGTACCAATATATCATGAAGTTCTGCTACTGCAAAGTTTACGTAGTTTGTTAATTCGGTGTCGCCAACAAAGTTGTTGTCTACCATATCTGCTAATTGTCTCGCTTGAGTTCTGAGTTCTAATAAAGTAATTGACATTTATCGTCCTTTAAAAAGCCCCATTGCTGGGGCGATTTTTAATCTTCGTCTTTGTCTTCACACATTTCTATGAAAGATTTAAGAGCGCTTGTAAACTTGCTAGCGTCGTCTGATTTAATTGCAGAGATCATTTCTTCTGCTGCAGATGATAATGCTACTGAGTCGTCTTGTTCTGCGCCGTTTTTACGCGGAGCTACTGAAGCGTGCTCTTTTTTAAAATCAGGAGACATGTCTGAGCTGCCTCCTTTCATTCTTTTCATTATAATGGTAACAAGACCTTTCTTGTTGTCTTTGAGAAGCATTTTATACTCCTTATCTAACTACACTAGTGTTTTTAACTTCAATTCTAATATGAAGAACGGAACCACTTGAAGGGTCTGTTTCTACTTCGGCAGTTTTACACTGAAACTTAATTATTTTAGTAGTTGCAACTGTTTCAGATTCTACTTGAAAAGTAACGTCTTCTGCAGTAGCTTCTAACATAATTACATTAAAATGTAAAAAACTGCTATAAGCATCATCAAGTGTTACTTCGTAAACACCTGCTGAGTCTCTAGTTATTGATGCAACACCAACTGAATCGTTAACGCTTAAAGTTGGAGCACCTGATGCACCGATTGCTACTTTAGCGTGTAGGATTTTAACTTCTCTTGATAGTGATTGTACTCTGTGAAAATTTCTGTTTGCCATTTTTTTTCCTTTTGTCTGAGTCATGTACCGACGCAGCGATTGTTAATGGTAGCTTATTTTCTACCAAACTTAAATTTTTTCTTCTTTTTCGTATCCATCCATTTAGGGTCGTGCTTTTTACCGTCAGCAGCAGGAACTTTATCTCTAGCGCCGCCGGATCTAAGGGCGTCTTGAAGACCGTCCATGAAACTTTTTTTGTCTTTTTTGTCTTTTGCCATTTACAAGCCTTTAAAAGTAGAGAGAGCCGAAGCTCCCGCTAGTTATTAAGATTAACCTAAGTTAATGTTTGCATTGTAACCAGGAGCTTTACATCCAAGTTGAGCGTAGTAACCGACTCGTACTTCTACTGCATCAGCTGCTGACTCTCTTAGCATTTTAAGACCGTCAGAATCTAAGATCTTAGGACATTTACCAAGTGAGTATAGTTTCCAACAATCAAGTTGTAACATAAAAGCTCTTGAGCTAGGACAGTTTTGATCTGGAACAACTCTGATTGGACCTCTAGGACCGTTAACCATAATTCCTCTGAATCCGATATCAGCAGAAGCTTTAAGGTCAACATATTGAACCTTAGAACCAAGTGCTTTTTCAAGGTCAGCAAATTTACTGTAACTCATGAAACAATGTCCAGGTCTACCACCCTCTCTTGCTACACGACTAGCTGCACCAATTAGTGCTTCTTCGATTGGAAGTGCAGAACCGTCAAAACGGATACCACCAAGTCTTGTTGCGTCAACTGATCTGTTTACTCCAAAGTGAGAATCCGAACTGCCTGGAGCTGAACTAGGAAGCCAGCTTAAAAGACCAGAAATTTTAGAATCATAATCACCTTCAACAAATACGAAGTCAGCAGTTGCTGGACCTGTACCAGAAGCGATACCTGAACCGGCGTCAACTGTAAGAACACCTGAGTCACGATTTACACCTGTAACTGTAATGCTACCAGCTTTAACTGAACCACCACCATCAGCAGTAGAGAAAACTAATTCCATTCCTACTTCAAAGTTAGTTACGTCTTCTGCATCACTAAGAGTGAAAGAAGTACCTGTAAAACCTGCAACAACTTGTCCAATTGAACCAGATCCAGAACCGTATAATGCGATTGCAAGTGATCTTGTAGCAGCTTGGATAGCTCCGTCGATTTCTGTAGTTGCAGCTTCCATGAAGGAGTTTGCGTTACCTTTAGAAGCTTCGATAGTTTCGTTATCGATAGATGCTAAAGAGTAATCTTTTTTACGAGTAAGAACAAAGTCCTTGATCTCGCTGTTTGTTTTGTTTGATTGTGCCGTTGCGAAAGTAGCAGATCGACCTTGTGGATTACCATGAATTACTGGAATCGGAAGGTTTTTACCACCAAAGCTTTCATACTTGCTTAATAAAGCTAGTAAAGGGTTGTCTGAATAGACCATGTTTTCAATACGATCACTCGTATAGTGTTGTTTCAAAGCCGCATCGAAGCTCGTCATATCTAAAGCCATTTTAATTTCCTTTTAAGTATTCAAAGGTGTATCCCTTGATACTCTTGTTTTTAGTTGTTGTTAATAATACTACTGAAATGCCTCCCGGCTTTATTCCTAAATCCTTAGCCGCCGTAACTTTGTTTTTATAAACTTTTCCGTTTTGGTGACATAAAAAAGGTTTTTCAGTATTCCTTAATTTTGCATCTCTAATATTTGCAACTGCTTCTTTAGAATATTTACCTCTTTTAGTTCTTTTTCTATTTCTAGCTGCTTTTGATATATTTTCAATAACTAATGGTCTGGCTTCTTTTACTCCCTTGTTCCATGAAGTAAATCCCACTTTCCCACCTTCTTGTATATTATACCTAGGCTTAAAAGTTTTTATCAAGTGTTTTTCTAAATTACACAATTCTTGCTGAGTTTTACAATCTCCTATATCTGTAAATTTAAATACATTTATAGTATGTTTTCTTATAGCTGCTCCTAAAATAGACCCTTTTCCCTTTCGAGATTCTGACAAGTGTTTTGCCTTTCTTTTACAAAGACTTTGTATAGTTTGACCTATATAAACAATTTCATCAGTATCTGTTCTAATTACTGCATAAATAATCATAATGTAATCCTCTGCTCGTCTTATGCGCTAACACGCTGCAAGTGTTCTTTCTGTTCTCTAGTCATTCCATTTAAGTAATGATGCTGCTGTCAATACTGACTCGTCTCGCGTTCTTGGTCTACTGCTTTTAGACGCCATTGTAGAGTTGGCGTTTGAAAGGGTTGGTGACTGAGTGCTCCCTGGTTGCTCTTGGGCTTTAACAATCTCTTCAGCTTTTTCTTGTGAAATACCAAATTTGGCTTTCAGCTTCTGAGTCTTGTTAACAATTCTGTCAACTTCTTCCTCAAGATAAGCTTCGACTTGTGCTGCAGCTTCCTGCATGTCTAATACTCGTCCTGTTTCTGCGTGGTAATCTTCGATAACATCAAATACAAGGTCTACGCTGTCGTTTGCTCTAATCAGCTCGAATTCCTGTGTATCATTTATAAAGTTTGTTAAATTTTGCTTGTAGTCATTTACTACCTGTTCATATTGCTTTTCTTCTGTTTCTTTCTGTCTTTCTATTTCTTCTTCTTCTTTTTTAGCTAAACTGCTTTTGATACCTTCTAGTTCGGATTTGAAGTTTCCTTCTAATTCCTCTCTCATGAGCTTCATCTGCATATCTTGCGTTAGCTTACCATCATTCAATGCTAGTTCTGTTAGCTGTTCGTATGATAATCCGTCTGCAGACAGTGTTCCTAGTGGGTCGCTGCTTAGTCTTCTCTTATATTGTGCCAATGTTTCTTCTACTACTTCTGGCTCTGCTTCAGGTTCCGGTGCTGCTGGGTTTTGAAGCGCTTCTAGTTTTTCTTCTAGTAATGCTAGTTTGTTATTTACTTCTGATTCCCTTTCTCTTAATTCCTTATCCCGTCTTGAAAGTGCTGCAAATTTGGAGGCAAATTTATCATCTTCAGGTTCTGCTTCCACTTCTGGAGCTGCTTCTGACTCTGACTCTTCACCTTCTAATGCTGCGTCTAGTGCTGTCTCAAGTTCTGCTGCTTTATCCAGATTGGCATAAGCTTCGTTTGCAGTATCATATGGATTAGCCGCTGGCGCGTCTGTTGGTGTTACTACTTGACCTTGAGGGTGTACTACTTCTTCGTTCGACATGGTGTCTCCTAATATTGCTTAATTGGCATAATTGCCGAGCTTTTTAAGCCCTTTTATGGTATCATGTTTGTGCGTAATCTTAAATTGGTAATATGTCTGATTCAGGTGCAGCTTCTGGAACTGCTAGTGCCTCTTCCATTGGCGCTCCTTGTTCTAATGCTGCTAATTCATCTGGTGTTAATTGCATTGGCGCGTTAGGATCTCCGTTTAGTGTCAAGTCTTCTTGTTCTGCTGATATTGGCGGAGCTTCTAACTGATTAGCGTCTTCAATTGGCGGAGTGTTAGCGCGTGCTACAAGTTCATTGGCGTCTTCTATCCAACGTCTGAAAAGCTCTAGTCTTGATTCTGGAGCATTTTGTGTTCTATATAATAGATAGGCTTGTTGCATCATTACAATGCCCATGTCGAGCTGCTGATAGGGTTCTGGAGTTTGATATTGACCTTTATCTATCATGAGTTCGATTGCACGTTCAATATCGTCGATTGGCGCGTCTACTCTGTTAGTGTAAGCTTCTAAGTCTGGAAAGTCTAATAGTTTTCTACCAAACTCTGGAGGTATCATGCCTGCTTGCATAAGCTCTTGTACGTCTTGTAGCCTTCCTGATGGTGTGTTTGATAGAGATGATGTTGGAAAAATATGCATCATGTATTTATCTTCTTCTAAATCTACGTCTTTCCATGAGACAGTTTCCATGAATTTCTTGCCTTTGACGTTTACTTTGAAGTCATCGTCTTCTAGGTAACATTCTTTTGCAATTTTTATGAAAACTTTAGATGCATCCATGAATGCTTTTTCATATCTTGCAGCTACGGTTTGGAATCTTTCTGATTCAATGTCTGAGAATTCTCTCAAGGCTTTACCAGAGTCTAGTCCTGTAGGTTTTGACGCTTGTGCTGAAAGTTGTGATATTCCTGCGATTTCAAAGGCGCGTTCATATAAACGGTCTAGGTGGCTGAATAGTTCTGGAGGTACGGAACCTACTGACTCGTATGATGGTTTAGTTCCTACGTATTTTATAATCCCACCGATTTTATTGTTTAAGTGAGCTGCTACAACTTTGGATGAAGCTTCTACGAAAACTTTTGGAATAGATGTTAAATGCATTGATACTTGTATGGTTTTTAAGATTTTGTTTAATTCTAACTGGATACCTGCTAGTTGTTCTGATAGTCCTTGCCCCCAAAATCCTAAAGGTCTTACTCCCCAACGGAAAAATACAAATGGGAAGTAGTCTTTATCGTACTCTTCTTCCCAAAGGGTTTTGTTTTCTATACATATGGAATGTTTACCGTCTGTAGCGTTTGGTCCACTTTTAATATGCCATGATTCGATAACTGTCGCCATGTCATTGTCTTGTGCAGTATCGTGAAAGGAGCCGTCTGAGCTTCCTATGTCGTCTATGAATCCAGCATGATCTGGGAACATGTCTTTTAATACGTCTTTGTTTATTTGCTTAGTTTGATGGATTTGTCTTGGTTCACCGTAGTATGATTCAGTGTCGTCGATTGTTATCTCGTCTATGAACACTCTGTCGCATTTGATTTTGTTGTCTTGCTTGTATATTTTAATTGCTCCGGTTCCGAAGATGCAAGAGTCTTGAAAGGCTTGTGTTGCTTTGTCATAGAAATCAGATGAGTAGAATTGACCTTCCATGAATTTAGTTAGTTGTTTGGCTTTTCTCTGAGCTGACCAGTCACCGCCGTCTGTAAGGAAGGTGGGCTTAGGTTTAGCTTTAGTGATTTTCGATACTACTGTATCTATCATGGATTGTACTATGTTTAGCGTTAGCCGGTTTTGAGTAGCTGATGAGGTTTCTGTTTTTGCGTATTGGTAAGATTGTAATCCTATTACTTCATAATTGCCATAAAGGCGCATGTTTTTGAGATTGTTAAGGCTTTTGTAAGACTGTCTTTGGTCTAGGAATTGTGTGTATTGGAAAACAGACTCGTGGATTTTGTCTTTATCTTCCTTCCACCAATAGAAGTTATTGTTCTTAGGTCCATTATATGGCATAATTTATCCTTATTTATTTGAAGACCAGAAAAGCAAATCTTCGTTTTCTTCGTCTTTAAGAGTATCAGTTAATGTGTCAGTGTTATATTCAGACAGTCCAGAAGCTATTTGCTCGTCTGTCAGCTCCGCTCCTTCTATGTATGCGAAATCGGATAATTCGAACTTTATATCTCCAAGATTGATGGATTTGACCTTGTTGTCTTTAGCCCATTGGATGAGCTGTTTTAGTTCTGCGATGTTTTTTATCATATTGATACTCCATGTTTTATTAGTAGTGCTACTATAAAGGTTAATAATACAAATACAGTAGATGATATCATGATTACTCTTAATCTCAAAATTCGTCTCCCCATACAAGTGATTCAAATTCTTTGCAGTCAGCGTCTGAGAGGTCGAAGTCGTTTCCTTGGCTTTTAGCTTCCATGGCGTCGGCTTCTTTTTGTTCTAGCTGATCCATGTATTCTTGTGTATGTCTTAGTGGTGATACATGGTCTTTTTCTTGCCACCAATGTCTTGCTTCTCTGTATGCATATAATACGGCGTCGCATATATCGGAGTGATACGCTTTTGACACTACTAGTCGATCTGGTGTGCTTTTGTCGTAGTCCCATGTCATTAGCTTGGACTCTTCAGCAAAAACCGTGTCTGCTTTAATCTTGATAAATCCCTTACGAAGGTCGGCGTTCATATATTCGATGAATTCTATTTTACGAGTCTTCTCTGCTGGTTCTAGGTTTATACGATATCTCTGGACTATTTCTTCTTGTATCTTTTTACCTAATGCGCCGGCGTCTATGACTTTTTTTGAACAGTTGTAAACGGAGTCAATTCTCCGTATTGCAGTTGCTAATTGAGAAATGGTTTGCTTGGGTTTTACGTATTCTTCTACTAAGTATACCTTGTTTTGCTTGTGGTTGTATGCCATTACTGCTATAGCGTCGGCGTCGTTGTAGCCTATGTCTACTCCCATGACGTATTCATAATCACCTTCGGGGAGTGTGTTGTAGTCGTTTATTTCTCGTTTATATTTGAACACTAGTGCGTCCATGTCTTCTACCCATTCTCCAAGACCTTCTCGGCGATATGATGGATTATCTTCTGAGACTCCTTTACGTTCTCGGTCTATTTTTAGGATCTCGTCTGGTGTTTTACCACTTAGTTTGAGAATCCACGGATTATCATGAATAGTCCAATGATGAGGACTCCACTCAGAACTGACACAGGACTCGTAAAATACGCCAGCACAGATAGGACCAGGTGTACCGATAAGTACAAGAGTACCATCATGGTCCCAAAGAGCAGGGATAATAACGTCGTCGATAAGATCACGAAGATAATTCCTGAAAGATTGACATTCATCTATGTATACCTTTTTTAGTGCCATACCACGGAATTTTTCTATTTCTGTAGCATCTTTGGCTCCTGAAATGTATAAAGTGCTGTCTGTGTCTAGGCAGGTTATTGTGAGGTCGGAAGCGTTGACCTTAACATTTAGTTTGTATTTTTTGATAATTTTTAAAAGATCTTTCCAGATGATACGCTTGGCAGACATGCGGTTTAGAGTCAGATATAGGCAGTTGACATCTTTATGAGACATAATAGTGTCTAATAGGTCTGCGGCGCAGGCTACGGTTTTTCCGGCACGTCGAGAGCAGACGGCGCTTTTGAACTTGTTAGGATCTTTGATGAAGAGTAGTTGCTTGTCGAAACAAAACTCTTCTAAGATTAACGACGGCGCTGCTGCTGCTGCTGCTTTTTTGTCTTGCCGTCGTTTGATCTCTTCTAAGATCGCTTTACGCTGGATGGTCATTTATTAGCTTTTAGCTCCGATTGGATCTGATTTAACCCTCCTTGTTGATTGAGCTTTTGCTGGTTTATTAATGTCAGCTCTGTGAGCGGCTTCTTTTTGAGTCTTATACTCTGTTTGCAGATACATTCCTGAGATGTTAGTAAAAGGCACTATTACACTGTCCTTTGCTGTGGATAGTAATACTCCAATACCATCTACGATTTCAATTTTACAACCTGCTCTGTTTGGTGTCTGCTCTACACTAAAAAATGTGTCTAATTTTGATTCAAAACTTACTGCTTGGTAAGCTCTGATGCTTTTAATGTCGATGTCTTCTTTTTTCATTTTATACTCCTTTCCGTATAATATTGTTTTATACTAATATTAGTATTAAATCATTAGTGGGCATAGTGGAATCACTATTATTCTTTCTCCGAATATTGATCTTATTTTTTCTGTTCTGCTGGAGGTCATTAGTTTGTCAGAGCATGAGACGGTTGCTATGTCGTCTAGTACGTTTTGAACTACTGAATCTACTCCGTGAGTCCAGTACTCATCTTTAACTCGTTTTTGGTAATCTTTTAATGTGATTCCGATTCTGTTTGCGTTTGTTTGTTCCATTCTGGTTACGATGCGTTTCCATAGTGCTAAACGTCTTTCCATTTCACCGTCGTTGAATTGACCTGATACGGTTCCTTTGGCGCGGTGAGCCATCATGATGTTTCCGTCGGTGCCTAGGCGTTCTCCTGGAAGGGCTTGAGAAATTGCATGAGCCATGGAGGCGCAGAACATGCAGATGGTTTTTACGTCTCTGAAGGTTTTGGCATATGCTATGAATGCGTTTCCTGCTGAGATGCTACCGCCTGGTGAGTCGATGAATAGATATATTGTGTAATCTTTGCTACCGCGTTTGACGTGTTGTTTTAGAAGGTCTTGTTGAGCTTTTTGCATGGAGGTGAAGTCGATGCGTCCTCGAATGTGTACTAGGTTTGATTTTGTAAGTTTTACTTCTCGCGCGAATAGGGTAGTCGTCAGAAGCGCTAGGATTAACATGATTCTCATTATTCTTCTCCTTCTGAAAGCTCTTGTTTGAGTATTGATACGTCGATGCTTAGTTGTATGATAATGTCGATAAGCTCGCTTTTTGATTTTGGCTTTAGGGTTTTCTTCCATTTGGCTTTGATGCTTTTGACTGCCATGGCTATTTCAATGTCCTGCTCGGTTGGAAGTATTTCTTCCTTTATTACTTCTTTTAGTTCTTCTGCTGTACTACTTTGACTCATAATCTGCTCCTATCGCTGAAATGCTATCGAGGGTTAATTTGCGTGTACTTTTTAAAGTTAGTCTGGCTCTTGAAGCACGGATCATTTTAACATTATCTTGAGTGAACGTAAAGTTTTCTAAATCTGCGTCGATTTCGTCGAATACTTTTTCAACTAGATTGAATACTGCAGCTCTTATGTCTAGCATGATTTGCACTCGTTCTGCGCGTTCAAGATTTTCTGGGTTTGACATCTATAACCTCCTCGTCGTCTTTAAGTTGTTTTTGAGCTACTTCTAGTAGTTCTTTGTCTGATAAATGCTCTAAGAGCTCTTTACGTTGTTTTTCTGCGGATTCGGTAGCTGCTTTATGCATTTGAGCTAGGGAGGTCATATAACCTTGAACTGCTCTAGCTTCTTTAAGATCTAAATATATTCCTCGGTCTGTTTTAGCTCGGTAGCTGGATAACTCGTTTGCTATGATTGTCATGGCGTCTGAAAGTAGGGACTCTAGATTGAGCGCTTTTGGTACTGCTTTAGGACGGTCGCCGTCGACGACTATTCGGCGTTTTGGGTCTTTACTCATTTGACGCTTCTTGCTGTTTTGGGCTTAAGGCGGATCTTTTAGCTTCGAGTTCTACGTCGGTGTTTTTGGTAATTTCGAAGTCTTGCAAATTGAACATGATATAAGGATGGTACATCATGTTGTATTTTTGCGATAGCTTGGATGAGATATGATTTAAATGGGTGAATAATCCTACTGCTCCTGGTTCATGTACAAATCCGTTGAATAGAGATTTTGCGATTCCCATGCGACGGAATGTGTGTTTGACATATACGTAGTTAAGGGTGAAGAAGTTGTCGGTGTATCCGCCGTTGATGAATCCGTAGATTTGCGTCGAGTCGTCTGGTGAGCAAGCGATGATAGTATCATAGTTTTTCAATAATCGCTCTAATAGTTTATGATGCTCGGAGTAAAATACTGTCGGTTCTATTCCTTTGGCGAAGTTGGAAGTTTTGTAGCTTTTGAGCCAACTATTAAATATAAATGCAACATCTTCTTGGTTTGCTAGGCGCAATACTATTGGTAGTTCTTTCATGGGTTAATCCTTAAGGCGTGTTCGAGTTTTGAAGTGTCGGAGGTATCGGAGGTTTCGGCGGAGCTAATATCGGCTTGTGAAGCGTCAGAAGCGTTCTCGGCGGCGAGATTAACATGACCTAGGGCTTTGTAGGCTTTAGTAGCGTCAGAAGGCTCTGTAAGCTCTTCTAAGGGCTTTAGTGGCGAAGGCGTGTGTTCGTTAGCTTGTGAGGCTTGTGAAGCTTTAGAAGCCGCTTTAAGCTCTCCTGCGATGTCGTTGATGTGGTTGATCTGGGCGCAGAGATTATCATGCTCCTTTGAAAGCTCTAGGTCAAGCGTTTCGAGCCGTATCATTTCTTCGTCAGTTTGTTTACGTTTGAACACTATATCGCCTAGCTTGGCGCATATGATGTTGTATTGGATGTTTAGATCTTCCAGCGTGGAGGCTGGTTTGTGTTTGTCAGTCATTTTGCGTTTCCTTGGGTTGCTTTTGGTTTCTTATTGCTTTCTTAACTATGTAGGTGTTGTTAGCTCCGTGTTTATGTGATATCAATGGGTTAGCTGCTTTTACATATTTGGGCTGTAAAATTTTTTTGGGGGTAGGTACCCTAAGTGGTTGTAATGACGTTAAGACGGAACCTAAACAGGGGGAGGGGGCATAAGCAGTGTGTAAATATAGTTTTTTATTATTACTCTTTAACTCATATAGAGGGAACCTAGGGTTTTCGGATTTTGGGGTGGGGGGGTTGAAAGGCTTTGTAAGCGCTTGGGAAGCTTGGGAAGCTTGGGAAGCTTGAGAAGCTTGAGAAGCTTGGGAAGCTTGAGAAGCTTGGGAAGCTTGGGAAGCTTGGGAAGCTTGGGAAGCTTGGGAAGCTTGGGAAGCTTGGGAAGCTTGGCTATTCATCTTCATCTATAAACCTTTCTGGATCATTGAGGTTGAATTCTACCATAGCACGCTTAAGCTTGTTGAGGTGGTCGCTTATCCAGAAGACTGAGCGGCTTATCTTGGCTTTCTTCTTAATGATCGGTATCATTTGGCGGTAAGAATAGCCCTCGCAAAAGCATTCCCACATGACTTTATGAGCTTTTGAAGGGAATTTGGCATAATGTAAGTAATTTCGGCAGCTTCTGAAGTAGTTTTCTACCAAAGGGTCGTAAGATTGGACTAAATTTGACACATTTCCGGCTAAAAAAGGCGTATCTTGACCGGCACCTGACTTTTTGTCAAGATGTTCGAGGTCATTGAAGCCCTTAGATTTTAGTTTTTCGTACCATTTGTTTTGTAAGTCTATAAAGGTTTGCTTGCGCCAAAAGGGTTTTCCATGCTCGGTAAATCCTTTTCTTAGTGCTCGGTATTGTCTACCACCTTTATAATACATATTCACGTCCCATTTACGGTTTTGTTTATCTTGTTATATAATAGTATAAAACTATTGGAACTTAAAGTTGATAGGCAAAATATATCATGAATTAAATTAAGATAATGCTAAATAATGCTTGACGTGTGCCGATATGTTTAGTATGATTAATTAAGAACAAAACAACCAAAGGGATTATCATGACACAAATTATAAACATGCAGGAACTTGTAAACGATGAAAAAATTGCATCAATACTAGGTCAGGCAAAATCCTATCTTATGCTAGCGAAAGCTACGCGTCTTATTCACTATTTAGTCGCAGCAAGATCTTGCGTTTCTAAGGCTAAAAAACTAAAAGGAAGTTTATAATGAGTTTAATTGTAACTACATTTACTACTCAAGATTATTACGCTGATCAGGATCGGCAAAAACTTCTCTTCTTATATTGTAATCAGGAGTTAAAATGTGCTGTTAAGGCGCTCAATGTTAATGGAAAGCCAGCGCTTTTTGTTGACGTTGAGTGTCCTTTATTAGTTGATAGGATTAGTAAGTTGAAAGATGTTAAGATATTTAAAAATAATGCTAAATAATTGTTGACATATGTCGATGAATATAGTATAATTAATTAAGAACAAAACAACAAAAGGATTAACATGACTGATAAATTAACCCCAAACGTATTAAAACTTATTGACTTGTTAGAAACGGACGTAGGTGATATTGAATTGGTAAGCTACGGGCTTGCTCCAAATCCTAATGGGTTTTGTTATGAAGTTTATAATACTTATAATGTGGTAGATACTAAAAAAATAGACGCAGCTCTTAATAGTTTAACAAAACTTGAAGAGGTTACTATAAGAGAATTATATTTAGAATAGTGTTAAAGTTTGCTTGACATATGTCGATAGATGTAATATACTTAATTAAGAACAAAACAACCAAAGGATTAACATGATTAGTACAATTACGAAGAACGATTTTAGAGACGCATTTAGAGATCAAAATAGACATGAATCATGGAGTTATGAAGGATTAGGCGCATTGTATGACTTCATTGAGGAAGTTTCTCCAGATTCGGAGCTTGACGTTATAGCTTTAGATTGTGACTTCGTAGAAGATGAACCAGAGTATTTTTTAGAGCAATATGGGCTTGATTCTATTGATGAATTGAGAGATAATACTATTGTGCTTGAAGTTCCTGGTAGGACTATGATTATCATTCAATCTTATTAGATTAATGCTTGACATGATTAAGCGCTTGTATTATACTTAATTAAGAACTTAACAACCAAAGGATTAACATGACAAAACAAAGAAAAGGTTTAAACTTAGTTACAACTTACTTAACCGACTTAAACATGGAGTCAGTTAAAAATACTATTGCTCAATTATATGATACTGTGATTTATCATCGTTGTGAAAATGAAGTAAGATTAAACACTAGCGGCTTTAAAACTAACCACACTAAAAATTGTATGAATGATCTACTGCCCTCAGGTTATAGAGTATTTCAAAAAGATTTTAAGTGGTACGTTAAAACGCCAAGGGTAACGCTTGACTTTGAAGATAATATGATATTAGAGGTGGCGTAATGGTTGTATTTTTTATGATAGTTATATTATTAATGAGCGTTTTTAAAGACGAATTGGGGTTATAATGGTTTTATACATGTTAATTATTTTAAGTGTGTTTATTTTAGCGGCAATTTTAACTCAGGTGGTATCATGATGAAACAATTAAAATTTATTCCTACTTGGAAAATTAAAGAAATACTAGAAGATCCTTATTGTAGGGGTGTAGACGGCAAAGACTATGAACCTTATAAGTCTGAATTGCAAGCGATATTATGGGACAGGTTAGAAAAGGAAAGTGATAGAACATTTAATAAAATTCTAGGAGTATTTAACCATGAACTATAATCTAAAAATAACTACTAGTCAAAAAGTAACATATAATTATCTTATAATAGGGGCGCTTGATGTAGATAGATATATTAAATTAGTAATGGTTGCAGAAAAATGCCCACGTAGGTCAATAGTCAAGATATTAATTAAGGCGGTATCATGAGACAATTTATAATCTTATTTTTACTAATATTAATCACTGCTAGCTGTGGCAAATTTAAACATGAATTAGAAGGGGAAGCAACGGCAAAGGTAGAAGCGCCTGAGAGAATATCACTAGAGCCTGACTTTCAAAAGGCGGCTGCGTTTTGTGATTTAAGATATAAGCCTAATATTGTTGCAGCTGAATCGTGTTTTTTAGATTTTAGAACTTATTATAAGCCAACGGTTGGGATTGATTTAACTCAGTTGGTTGCATATTGTGCTAATAGATATGAAGTAGATCAAGACATTGAAGATTGTGAGCAAGATTTATTAGATATTATTAATAGTCAAGAGTTGATTTAATGCTTGACATTTATAAGCGCTTGTAGTATAATATTAAAAAGGGGATAACATGACTAAAACAACAAACGATGAGAGCAAAAAAATATTCGGAACATTAACAGATGATGAGTTGTTTAAAGCTATCATGGATTTAGTCGGAACTAGTAAGGGGGAAAAATGAACAGGGATAAAGTAAAGAAAGGTTTGTCTAGGTATTTAGTTAAGAGAGATGAGCATTTAGCACTAAACATGGTACAAGCTGAACAACTCGCTCATTATGCTATGTTGTATATAGATAAATATATGAGCCCTAAATATTCAGGGGAACATCAAGACAGTTATTCAGTAGCAATGGGTGAAAGATGTGAGTGGAGTAAAAAATGAGCATGTTAGCATTGACGGTTTTAATGACTCAAATAGTTATGAACAAACCAAATATTAATAGAGATAAAGCATTTGAAATTACTACTGCAATCTCGGAACATAGTGAGACTTACGGCATTCCTGGTAACATTATGGCAGCTATTGCTAGGGTAGAATCATCTTATAATGTTGGAGCTGTTAATGAGCGATCATCTGATTATGGTCTATTTCAAATAAATGAATTCAATATTAAAGCGTATAAGCTTGATAGGCAAAAGCTATTGATCGATACAAATTACAGTACAGAGGCAGGTTTTAAAGTCTTCTCGTGGTTTTATAAGACTTACCCACTAGAGGAAGCGATTATGCGTTATAATTGCGGAACTAGAAAAGCTTGCATTAATTTGCCAAGTGTGATAAACTATTTAAAGAAAGTAAAGAAGTACTTGTAATGCATTTTGAATATGAAAGTGTGATAGTAATAATAATATTAGTCATGATTATCATGGCTTCAACTTAAGGAATTCGAACATGAAAAAAGTAGTATTAACATTAGCAGTGCTAACCTTAGTAGGTTGTGATATTAAAAATGATGGAACTAAATTAGTTGGGGCAGTTTTTAAAGTTCCAAGAAAAATAGTTAAAGCAATATCAGGAGATGATCATAATAACGATACAAAACAGGATCAAAGACTAGATGAACATGCAGAACGAATTGAGCTTTTAGAGTTTGCAAATGAGTTGCAGTTTCAATTGATCGACTTAAACGCTTCTAACATTGCCGCTAATGGCGACGATATTGAGCAAATTAATAGAGTGTTGGAGGCTGTACGGTTAGATATTAGTAATTTAGAATCAGATGTTGATTCAAACAGTGATGGAATTGAATCATTAGAGGGAGATTTGGAAGATTTAGAAGGTTTTGTAAGGCGTAATTATAGAAAACTTAAAAAAGTTAGTAAAAGAGTAAACAAATTAAGTAGAAAAACTACTAAAATACTAAGACGGTTGCAACGCTCTGAAAGAGCTATTAGAAGACTTCAAAGAGTGGTTGCATCTAGTAGTGTTGAGATTTTGAATCCTTGTGGAGACGCTCTAGGAGCTGATGAAGTGTTGATAAAATTTGGTTCGCAAGTGGTAGCATATTATAAGGCTAGCGGTAGTAGGGAATTTTTAAGTGTGTTAAGTCCTAATGTAGCTTATACAACTACTGACGGCTTTCGATGTAGCTTTAAGATTGATCAAAATGGTGATATTATTACAGTTAACTAAAAAGGAATCACTTGAGAAATAAAGATAATATTAGGGGTGATGTGCAAGCGTTAAAGCAGACGATATCATCTCTTAAATCAAAATTGAATCAAAAAGATAAAAAAATTAGTAGATTGTTAACAGACCTTAAGACGCTTCAACAAGGTTTTGACAGTAGTATTGTATATGTAAATGATGAACTTTCTGACATACCAGTTGAAGACGTTGTGAGGTATTTTAATAATAAGAATAAACCAAAAGTTTCGGAGATTAAAAAGAGTCAAGAGACGCCGTTACAAGAGCTTAAGGATAAATGGAATTGTCATAAATGTGGCAGCGGTTATTTAAAGTTAATCATCATGAGCAGACCAGATGGGAAAAAGTATTTTAGGTGTTGCTCAAATGGTAAATGTAAAAACAGAACGGACGTCAAAAACTGGAGTCCAGAGATACAAGGAGTTACAGCATGAGGGAAGAAAGGGATATTTCAGAAATAAGACCTGAAGGAAAGCCGTTGAAAAGTGATAAAGAAAAACTATCTGCAGAAGAGTTAATGGATATTATAAACGACGTAGCAAAGGAAGTGACAGCATGAGAACAAAAACAGCTATAGGTTATACAGCGTTAGCAACTGGACTTGGTTTAATGTATGTAGGTAATGCAGGTTTAGCGTTGGTGTTTTTATTACCAGCGTTGGCATTGTTTAGCTTAGATATTATTGAACAGGCTAAGGAGAGTTTAGAGAAAAACAGAGTTAAAGCTAGAGTAGAGCGAAAGGAGAAATAATATGAAAATCGAAATCATGAGACAGTCGGGAATGCCGGTTGAGAATTTGCCTAAATACTTAGAAGAGTGGAAGGTTATTTTTGACAAATATGATAATGAAATGGTTAATAATAAAATCACCATTGAACAAATGCAAGAGGCGCTTAACGTAGAAGATGAGAAGTTAAAGCAGAATTACGTTGTAACTAAAGACATTGAACTTCCTAAAAGTGGTAAACAATGGGAAGAGCTTCAGAAGGCAGTTGAGAATCCTATATTGTTAGCGACTAGAGAGGATAATCATAAGTTAGTATTAATTATCATGGATCAAGGATTATAAATGTCAGATAAAATACCGTGGGGCGATATAGGCTATATAGTTTATAAAAGAACCTATAGTAGGAAGTTAAACGAAAACAGTACATCTTCTAAAGTTGAAGAGTATCCTGATACTGTAGAAAGAATGATAAAAGGTTGTGATAAACAGCTTAAGATTGGTTTTAGTAAAAAAGAAGAACAAGAAGTTAGAGAAATGTTACTAGCATTAAAGGGTACTGTAGCTGGTCGATTCTTTTGGCAGCTAGGTAGTAAAACCGTTGATAGGTTGGGGCTAGCTTCTTTACAAAACTGCGCTCTTACGATAGTTGATAGTCCTATAGAGCCGTTTACTTGGGCTATGGATATGCTAATGCTTGGATCGGGCGTAGGGTATAATATTCAAAGAGAGTATGTTTATAAACTTCCAAGGTTGCAACGTAAGAAAATAAAAATAGAAAGGTTAGACGTTGCAGATGCAGATTTTATAGTACCTGATAACCGTACAGGTTGGGTTAAGTTATTAGGTAGAGTTTTAAAGGCTTATTTCTATAGTGGGGAAGGTTTTACATATTCCACGCATTGTATTAGAAGTAAAGGAAGTCCAATAAAAGGATTTGGCGGAACTGCTAGCGGTGCGGAAGATTTAGTAATAGGAATTAACAATATTATAAACGTGCTTGACTCTAGAAGAGGGAAACAGTTAAGACCTATAGATTGTTTGGATATCATGAATATTATCGGTAGCATTGTTGTAGCTGGTAATGTTAGAAGGTCTGCACAAATTGCCATTGGTGATTATGATGATTTACAGTTTTTAGCTGCTAAAGATTGGAGCAATGGTAACATTCCTAATTGGAGAGCAATGTCTAATAATAGCATTGTGTGTAATGATATATCATTGTTACCAGAACAGTTTTGGAATGGTTACACTGGAAACGGTGAAGCTTATGGGTTGATTAATTTAAAACTATCTCAAAACGTAGGTAGGACAGATGATTTTGACTATCCAGATCAAGGCGTTAAAGGTTACAATCCTTGTGCCGAACAAAGTTTAGAACCTTATGAAACTTGTTGTTTGGCAGAGATTCATTTGCCTAATATAGAATCAAAAGAAGAACTTTTTAAAGTGTCTAAGTATTTATATAGAATTTGTAAGCATTCATTGGCAATAAAATGTCATCATAAAAATACAGAAGACGTAGTGCATAAAAACATGAGAATGGGAATTGGTATTACAGGCTATTGCATGTCTACGAAGAAACAAATATCATGGCTTAGTGAATGTTATTCAGAATTAAGATTGTATGATGAGAAGTATTCAAAGAAACATGGGTTTCCTACTAGTATTAAACTTACTACTGTAAAGCCGAGTGGCACGTTGTCACTTCTAAGCGGCGTTACTCCTGGGGCGCATCCAGGTTACTCGCATTTTTATATTAGAAGGGTGCGAATGGCTAGTGATATACCATTGGTTGACGTTTGTAGGACTAATGGGTATCCAGTTGAATATGTTAAAAACTTCGACGGTACTGAAAATAGGGGTACTGTAGTTGTAGAATTTCCTTGTAAACTTCCTAAGCATGCTAAAGTTGCTAAAGACTGTTCTGCTATTGATCAATTAGAAATTGTTAAAAAGTTACAATCTGAATGGTCTGATAATGCAGTAAGTGTTACCATATATTATAAGAAAGAAGAACTAGATGGAATAAAGGAGTGGTTACTTGAAAACTTTAACAACAATATTAAAACAGTTTCATTTTTATTACACAGTGATCATGGTTTCATTCAAGCACCGTTGGAAGCTATTTCTGAATCGGAGTATAAAGATCGAATCAAAAAAGTAAAGGCGATTACTAGCGTTGAAATTGATGAAAACTCTATAAGTTCCGATCAGATTGGTTGCGAAGGTGGAGTATGTCCTATAAAGTAATAAAGGAGTTAACATGGTATTAACAGGAGCATTAACATGGCTTATAATCTCAAGTCCTATAATGGACTTACAAGAGAACTTACAATTGGAAGCGGTTTTAGTCTTAAAAAACTCAACGGAGCCGACGAAGTTGGAAAATTACAGTTGGGCAGGATTGGGGATGGTGATAAAGTTTTAGTTTCGGTGTCGGAATTGTTAAACTCTAAAACTATGGAGCTTAATAGAGCTGAGATGTGTGCATTAATTGAATACTTAGAAAGGTTGATATCTTAGAATTAGATAAAGGAGATTAAAACATGGTACTAGATCTATTCAATTTAGAGTCAGACATTCAATATTTAGAAAGCTTAAAACACGAACATGAAACGGAACTACTAGAGGCGGTTAAGGCTGGAAAACTTAGAACTGCCGAGCAGATATTGCGTAATGCATTGTCTGTAAATGATAAATTGCAAGTATATTATCGTATATTTGATTCAATATTAGAGTCTAAAAAATAGTAACACCTGTAAAACATCCATAAATATTAAAATAGCTAAAGTTTTATCTTGACATGGCGATACCTTTTATGTTACCATTATGTAACAGCTAAAGGAGCTTAAAAATGGATGAAAAATACGAACTAACTACTGAATCAATTGATCATTTTGGAACAACTTTATACCGGATAAAAGCGTTAAAGGACTTTGGAAGCGTTAAATCTGGAGACTTGGGCGGTTTTATAGAGAAGGAGAGTAATTTATCGCAGGTTGGTGAAGCTTGGGTGGCTGATAAAGCTAGAGTGTTTGGTGAAGCTAGAGTGTTTGGGGAAGCTAGAGTGTCTGGTGAAGCTAGGGTGGCTGGTAAAGCTTGGGTGGCTGATAAAGCTAGAGTGTTTGGTGAAGCTAGAGTGTTTGGGGAAGCTAGAGTGTCTGGTCAAGCTGGGGTGGCTGATGAAGCTTGGGTGTTTGATAAAGCTAGGGTGTTTGGTGAAGCTTGGGTGTTTGGTGAAGCTAGGGTGTTTGGTGAAGCTAGAGTGGCTGGGGAAGCTTGGGTGGCTGGTGAAGCTGAAATAACTATAGAATGTTTAAGCATATACAATCAGTCAAACTTCCAATACAACATAACCTTTACAGATTATCATATTCGGATAGGATGTGTGCAAATGTTATACACTGAATGGTTAGAAGTAGGGTTAGAAGATGCATTAAAAATGGGATTAGACGAAAAACATTATAATAATGTAATGAGTTTATTAGAAACATTAATACCAATTTACTACAAAGGAAAATTATCATGAATGCAATTAGAACAATCAATTCAAGCCAACAAAACATTAACATGACAGCGGAGATTCTAGAACTTCAATGGGATGAGCATTATTTCAAGGAATATTATCATTCTCTTACTAAACCGTGGAATATTGACGACATACAGGAGGAGTTTTTTGTTGACTTATTATGGGAAATGGATTATACTAGAGAAGAGGCGATTGCAGTAATGGATTCGCTAGGATATTATAACTTTACAATTGAGGAGTGGTAATAAAGCCGCTATAAGGAGATTAACATGATTTTAAATGGAAAGATTTATTCGAATTATTTTGTAACTTATACGAACGGCTTTAACGATTATGTTAAAACTTTTTACCTAAAATCGGAGCTGGATAAGTTTATATATGATTTTTTATTAAAACATCAAAGAGATGATGAGAATAACATTGAACTTGTGTACAGTGATGGGTGCTTTGAATATCATGATCATATTGTTGAAGATGAAGAGGAGTCGAAGCTTGTTACGAGTGAAACGGTTGAAGCTAAAAAGGCATTAGTGTGAAAGATTTAAAGGTTAGGCTTATTAACATGTTACTATTAAAACATCAGAGTAAGATAAAATCGGATCAGGTGGAGTTAATAGTTAGTGACATTATACAGGTTATAAAGGAGCATTATTGTGAGTGATGATAGTGTAATTGAGATTATAAAATGTGATAATTGTGATTATACATTATTTATAAAATACGATGATGGTATTGAAATCGAAGGGAGTTGTATTTGCGAGGAGATTAACATGATTAAATTAAAACCGGAGATTAAAAAATGAGTGATAAATTAACATCAAATATTGAAAACTTTCACGCTTATGATATTTATGTACCGACTAAGACTATTAAGATTTTTGGAGATATTGATGAGCTTATGAAGGATACTATAGTATCGAACCTACATATACTAGACGGAACTACCGGAATGGTGACAGTTTTATTGTCTTCAGATGGTGGGTGTGTAGATAATGGCTTGGCAATTTATGATGCAATTAAAAGTATGAAAAATGCAGTAAGAATTATAGGCTATGGCGGCGTCTCCAGCATGGCAAGCGTCATAATGCAAGCCGGTGATGAAAGGTTTATGAGTGTGAATTCTTATATGATGTTGCACGAGGGTACTGCAGCTTTTGAAGGTTCCAGGTTGAATAGGAAGGCTTGGGAAAGGCTTCATAAGATTCAAGAGGAGCTTATTTATGATATTTACCGTGATAGTATCATCGTTAAAAAAAGAATTACTAAAAAAGCGTTAGTGGATAAAGTGGAGAAGGCAGATTGGGTGCTGACGGCTTCTGAAGCTGTTGCATGGGGGTTAGTGGATAAAGTGGTTGAGATATATTAGTGTAACATAAGAATTGCACTCCTGTAGCTTGGGAAGCCTTGCGAAGAATTGTGCTAGTCTTGTAAGACTTTAAATCACTAGTCCAAGTTCCTACTCGGAGTACCGACGATAAACAGAGGCAATGGAATGCCGATATAGTATAGAGTGTTAAAGGCGTAACCTGCCTGATGTCGTTGGAGCGGAGAGGCGGCGCCGGCATCCTTGCAAGGGTGAGAGTAGATCTGGTGGTACTGGAGAACATCTAGTGGTTAGGTTGGCGAGCTATCGCCTTTTAAGAGCTGTGTTAAATGAATATTGTTTATAGGGAGCTTAAAGATGGAAGTAGAATTATTAATTATATTAACATTAGCGGTAGCGTGTTACGGCATGATATTGCTACGAGGAGATTAGCATGATACAAACAAAAAACCAAAAAACCGGAGATTAAAAAATGAGTATTACAAAACGAAACTCGGAACTAGTAGAGGTTCCACTTTGTACCTGTAAAAAGGGAACTTTAGAAGAGCAAGACGATCATAAAGTGTTTGAAGTAACAGAATGTGACGATGGCGAGACTTGTAACTTTTGTGGTTATTATGTTCAATTTAGAACCCAGGCGGATTTGAATAAGACTAATATAGAGTTTATGGAATTGCCACATGGTAATAATAGAGTAGGAGAGTTATCATGATTATTGAATTTAAAAAATTAAGTGAGAAGGCGGTGACGCCGGTTAAGTCTTATGTAACTGACGCAGGTTACGACATGACTTGTTCTAGTGTGACATTGCATGATAAGTATGTCCAATATAACACGCATATTGCTGTGAATATACCGAAGGATCATGTGGGGTTGTTAGTACCTAGAAGTAGTGTATCTAATCTTGATATAATGCTTGCTAATTCTATCGGAATAATAGATACAGGGTATCAAGGTAACATCGCTTTTAGGTATAAGCGTACTAAAACTCCGACGGCACAGTATACTGAAGGTGATAGATGTGGGCAGTTGGTGATTATGCCGTTAGCGGTGTTTGAGCTACAAGAGGTTGATATGTTTTTAAGTAGTAGCAGAGGTGATAATGGTTTTGGCAGCAGTGGAGTGTTTTAAGTGCAAGAACCTTGCCAAGATTTAAGCGGAGAGTTAGAAACATTAAAAACGAGGAGATTAACATGGAATTAAAACGGTTGACAAACAACATGATCTATGTTAAACTAACAACAGGAGAAAAAATTAAACTAACAACAGGGGGAAAAAATGGAAGCTAGAAAAATGTTTGAAGTAATTAAGAAAGCTAATGCAGCAGATGACTACTGTTATGAAACACTTAAAGCACGGGAAGGTGGCATCGGTAGTGCTTATGCATATTTAATGGATCTAGCGGTAAGTGAACTTATTAGTAAAGTGCTTAATATTTGTTACTATGATGACTTCTTTGGTAGTCGTAAGAATAAGCATGGGTTTTTATCTGATCAAGCGTTTAATTGTACTGGAGAGGTTGCTGAGTTTAAGGATTATGTTAAAAGGCTTAAGAAGCTTAAGAAGCAGTGTATTAAGATTAGAAAATCGGAACTTAAAAATGCGAAAAAATAACAACTTATTCAAAAAATGTATTGACAGGCATCGAAGAGTGGTGTATAATAGTAATATAGGAAGCGGCAAAGTAATAAAGCTTGAGACGCTTGAAAAGGACGATATCATGGCGGGTTGTTACGGAAATAGTAAGGAAGATCGGTATTTTGAAAAAAAGTTACATGATCACTTAGAACAGGAAGAGCTTGAAGTGGGATATGTGTTATTAGAAGATGTAAGAGTGCAATATAAAGGGCACGAAATAAGCGCTGAAATGATTGTAAATAGTGAAGACGATATTGAAGTGGGTGAAGTGTTAGTGGCAAAAGAGCCAGATTGGATTATAATTGAGCCGGATGAAGATTTGAAGGCGTTGTTAGTGGTTGAGGCTTTGGAAGCTGCTTATAAGTATTTTCAGGTATAATAAACGTGAAAAGGGAGATTAACAATTAGAAGACGTAGAGATTAACAATTAGAAGACGTAGAGATTAACATGAATAAATTAAAAAACAAAAACGGAGCCTATAAAATGCCAGCTTATAAGAATGATGTACATAAAAGAAGAGTGTTGTCACAGCATAGTAGCTTAGAAACTGGAGTGTATTTAGATGTGGAGTTTTTAGTGATGCTAGTGCCTGAAAAGCCGGATCAGGATTATTATAATAATGTGGTATCGGAGTATAAGGAATATGTAGGGTTAAATGACTTTGATGAGTTGTTAGCTAAATTAGGATTAGAGTTGGAAGAGGGAGACGAGTATGAGTAAAGAAGAATGGGAAGAAGCGTTTCAAGATTGGGAAATAAATGAAGTAGAAGAGATTAACTACTCTTGGTATTCATCAGCAAATCAAGGTTGGATGGCAGCATGTGAATATATGCAAAGCCAAGAAGAAGAAATAGATCACGAGTTGGATAAAGCTGCAGCCGTTGCAGAATGTGCAACATTGCTTATGGGCAGTATTTTAAAACTTGCGGTGTGTGTTGAGGCTTTGAATGGAGTAATGGAAGACGGTTTACATTTACATGAAAGAACTTATTTAAAGGTAGAAGAAACATTAACAAAGGTGAAAGAATGAAACCAACAAACGAAGAAATTAACCGTGGGATAGCTGAGTTTATGGGCTACAGAATATATTCCAATCACACATGGATACCTTCACAAGTGATGGAATTTGCCAAAGGTTATGGACAAGATATTGAGTTAATAAAGAACGGTATTTACACCACCTCACTAGACGCACAAATCCCAGTTTTTGAAAAGCTGGGGGTATGTATTGAAATAAAGATAGATATGTCAGTTAAAGACGAGCGATACTGGGTTTCATTGGTAAATATAGATTGTCATGTATTTGAAGATGGTTGGTACAAGAGCGCATCAGAAGCCGCAGCCCGAGCCGCATACGCAGCGATTATGGCATTAAAAGAAGAGGTGGAATAGATGAACAAAATAACACTAAAAGATATTAAGAAACTCAACCCATGCAGAAGTGGGTACGAAAACTTAGTCAAGTATTATCCTGATTTTAATATGACGATGGTTGAGTTTTTACAGTTAGAACATATCCCTCATAACAATAAAGAATGGCTAATAAGAAAAATGGTTAATGTTAATATTTTA
>Ga0222664_1000134_pt1 | contig 57915 bp, 33 predicted proteins | sample AntAcemetagen604_FD_181147 | JGI IMG/M metagenome (GOLD analysis project Ga0222664, IMG submission 181147) | Saline water microbial communities from Ace Lake, Antarctica - #604 | ecosystem: Environmental > Aquatic > Non-marine Saline and Alkaline > Saline | place: Antarctica: Ace Lake... | reverse complement strand
CTGTAGTTACATTGCCACCAGTAACATTACCTGTTGCTAGTACAAGACCGCCAGTAAGTAAATTACCACCTGTCACATTGCTTGTTGCAGTGACATGCCCTGCTACATTTGCGCCTGTGCCAGTAACGACAACTGATGTATTGCCCGCTGATACAATATCAATATTACCGTTATTCACTGTCGTAATATTTGAAGTACCGTTAATTAATGTACCTGTAAAATATGTTGCAGAGACTAGGTTACCGCCAGCTACGTTACCGAATGTACCATTGCCTGTTGCGTTCACATATCCTGCTACGTTAATACCAGTACTGGTTATATTTGCTGTTAAATCTCCATCAACATTTAATTGAATGTTACCGTCTTCTGCTGGAATAGAAACATTAGATGTTCCGTTTTGTATGCCTGTTGCATCGATACCTGATAAGTAAGCACCATTACCATAAAAGTATGATGCTGTTATGTTACCTGAAGTAACAACTTGACCAGTACCATCTGGAGCAAAAATAATGTTAGCATCAGTAACTTGACCGGTAAGTGTTTGGTTAGTTATGTCTATGTTACCAATTTGAGTATCAGGTAGAACAGAAACACCAGTTAAACCGATGTATCTGTAACCAACAATGTAAAGAACTTTAGAGCTTGTCAGTGCTGTTGGGATAGTCTCACCAATAAAGTTTAAAACACCTGATTGATAGTTATAAAAGAATTCACCAGTTCCGCCTGATCCTGCACCAAATATCTGAGTACCTGTTGATGTTGGATCGGCTGCGCCGGTATCATCTACCCAGACGCCGACTGAATACGTTGATCCGAATTCAGCTGGAATCCAATATGTTAGCCCAGTTTTCCAAGTTGGATAAACTCCGCCAACAGGGACAGTTGTATTATCTGCTGTACATTCTTGTGCTCCTGTGCCGGTATATGCTGTAACCAAACCAGCAGTCGCGGCTGCTACACCAGGTATTTGACCTGCTTCAGACCATAAAGTGTCACCACGTATCAGCAACGGACTTGCTATTGCTTCGTTTGATGGACTTTTATTAGATTCTGTGTCAGTTTTAGTAACACCGAATGCTTGTTTATATAGTAAATCTACTTTTTGTGAAATTGGTATGCTCATTTTTAATTACTCGCTGATTCTAGTGATAAGGCAGAAATCGATTGGCCTGATGTTAATGCGACACGTATGTATATTTCATTAGTAGCTGTACTAGATGAAGATACTGTACCGAAAGTTGCAGTTGTTGATTCGTTACTGACAGAACTATCTGTAGTAACTGTACCACCTAAAGCACAACCGTCTGAACCGTTGCCCCCTGCACCCGTATTTGCTCCTGGAATTCCTGAGCCTCCATATGCTATTGACATATCTACCCAGCCATTTAGATTAGATGCTGAGTCAATTGATGATCCAGGTACTGCTACCCAAAGACCTGCCAATGTTCCTGAAAATTTAACATCAAATTTAGAAACTGATGTTCTGATTACTTTAAAAGTAAAGTACTGTGTTCCTGATCTTCCTGCTGATAGATCAGGTCCTACTGGTAAGAACCCAGCTGAGTAGTCTACTTGATTGTGTGCTAATACGTCTGCGACAACCGTAGAATCATAAACTTGTAATGTTCCTGATTCACTATCAAATGCTGATGCACTAGCAGAGTAAGAAGGAGTATCGGCTGATCCAGGGTTAACAATTCGGTAAGCTAATCCTGATCCTGAACCAACAGTCGATCCGATATAGACGTTTGCTTCTTCAATTCGTGATGAAGAGGAAGCAGTTCCTGTTTTATAAAGAATAGTGTCGCTAGGCGTGAATGCCTGTGAGCCTGAAGCATAAGAGTTGTAGCACTGCACTGATGGTCCTGCACCGCTTGAGCCGAATCCCGAAATAACTGAAGCAGTTGTTGATACTGCTTGAGTTCCTGATGCTACTAGTAAGTTCCGCGCTAACGGAGTTGTAACTCCTGCCGTTGCATATGTTACGCTAGTCGGGCTTCCAAACGCACCGCCACTTGAACCCTGAATGAATGTATCACTTGTTGGGTACATGTCACCAGACAGTCTGTTGACAGCAAAAGATATTGGGAATACGTTAGTGTTGTTGTAGTGAGGCACAGTTGAACTATATGTGTAACTTGGTGATGCATCTGCGGTGAATACTACAGAACTAAACTGTGGCGTTCCTGGACTACTTGAATCATAGTACCAATCAGGAGTATTTGTGTCACTTGTTACTGAGTCTGTGATTTGTACTTCGTTCCAACCAGCTGATATGCCTGAACCAGCAGAATCTGCTGTAAAGACTGACCAGAAACCTACCGCTACATTTGAATCTACTTCGTTATAGTCTACGTTGTTTGTAATAATTAAGTTACTATATGTGCCATCACCGTCGAGTGATCCTGTTAGTGTTCTTGATCCTGCTGATACACCGTTCAATAACAACGTGATAAGCCCTGAGTCGCCAGGCCCCGAGTTAGAAATTGCATTTGTTGTATAAGTTGATGTTCTTCGTACTTTGCTTACTGATGATCCACCTGCAACAGATTTACCACCGGTATCTGTATTGTCAGTTTGAGTGAAGTCTGTCATGCGATATGTAGACAGACTTTGCACTGATAAAGTTTGTGAAGCTGGGAAGTCAGGTGGACTTGATGGAACAAGTTTTCCTAATACTTGGTTCAATTGCGCAATCGAATTAGAGACCGAAGATGACGTAGTTAATGTCAATGCATTTGAAGTCAAGGAACCCTGAGTCGGAGTACCTAGGGAAACCGCAATTGCCCCAGAAGAACTAGGAACTGTAATGATTCCTGATACATTAAGTGTTCCTACAATATTTGCGCCAGTAGATGTAATATTACCAACAGCTACACCACCAGAGTTTAGTTCAATGTTGCCACCTGATGTTGCTATACGAACATTAGATGTTCCGTTTTGTATGCCTGTTGCATCGATGCCTGTTAAGTTAGCACCGTCTCCAAAGAATGCGGTCGCAGTCAGATTACCAGTTAAATCTACATTGCTATTAGTTTTGTTAATGGTGAATGTAGAAACACCGCCAAATGACTCAGCATCATTAAACTGTATGTTTGTATTTGCACCACCTGGATCTGATAAATCCCAAATAACACCGTTTGCGTAATAGAGGTTGTCTGTTAGGACACCCAGTGCCGCGATATTTGCTATAAATGTCGCGCCATTTGTAGTAATGTATCCATTACTAAGTATAATATTTGCGGGCGTTTCTCCGACCGAGAAGCCTGCTACTGAATTAAATGCTTTGATTGCCATGTTAGGTCTCCGAATAAACTATATCTGTATTTATGACATAGGCAAAAAAAATGGACCTAAAAGTACCCAATCTTGCAATTTTTTATTGTTATGTGAAGAGGTTTAAAAACTTGCGTATTCTTCTACCACTATTTTGTAATTAATAATGTTTGTTGTAGCTGGTGTGGCATACACAACAATTTGTGCATTTCTAAAGGAATCTCCAGGTACATATGTAATCGCAAAGTCAGCCAGTAGACTTCCTACTGATATGGAAGCATATTCTGTGTAGTGAACCGTCGTTCCGAATATCGCAGAAGTTATTTTAGAGGTCTGTCTACTAGATGTTCCAGTGTCTGTCGCAATAATAGTATAATCCACCCCAGAAACACTTGATGCCTCAGTCGCGCCTATTTCTACCGCACTTATCGTTGCCGTAGTGCCTGATTTTATTTTTGTTGTTCTAAATGCATACGCACCAGAGCCAACTACGAACGTGTTAGCAGAGAATGTTCCTGCCATTGTTGCTTGATTCGTTACAGAATTATAAACAAAGTTTGCAGTGCCACCAAACAAACCAGCATCATTAAACTGCATTTGTGTGTTAGCTCCACCAGGAGTACCACCTCCACCTCCGCCACCTTGTATAGTCCACGAAAGATTACCCGAGCCGTTTGTTGCTAATACATATCCGTTTAATCCACCGTCAATGTGTAAATTAGCAATTGGCAATTGAACGTTAGGAGAGTTTTGTAAGTTTGCATTACCTGACATTGTAAGATTGCCAAGAGTACTAATTATTACTGGTCCAGTAAATGTAGAAGTTTCGGTTACTGCAATATTGCTTGCGCCAATGTTGCCTGTTACTGACAGTCCACCAGCCCCTATTTGCAGTGTTGTCAACGTACCCACTGATGTAATGTTAGGTTGTGCGGCAGTGACTACATTACCTGCAAAGTTAGCATAATTTGCTGTTAATTCGGCTGTAATGGGAGCAAAAACTCCATTGCCGTATAATATTTGTGTTGTGCTACCGTTTAAATTAATAGCAGATATGTTACCGATGCCTACAATGTTAGCATAGGTAACATTAGAGATATTACCGCCTTCTCCAGCAATATGAATAGCAGATAGTAAATCAGTCGTGTTGTCGTAAGTGAAGCCTGCATCTCCGCCAAAATCACCTGCGTTATTGAACTGTACTTGAGTGTTTGCACCACCTGGATTACCAGATCCGCCACCACCACCTGATTGGGCTGTCCAAGACAAGTCACCTGCACCGTCTGTTTGCAAAACATAGCCATTTGTTCCACCTGTTATAGTGATACCAGTGACTGGACCTAAATCTGTGTTGTTCGAAATAACTAAGTTAGTCGCAGTTAGTGTTTTTGTAATATCATTGAATGTGAGAGCAGAGTCTCCTTCAAAATCACCACCGTCGTTGTATTGTATTTGTGTGTTTGCTCCACCAGGATCACTGCTGAATGGTACTCCATTCGCATAGAAAAAGTTGTTTGCGTATACACTGTTAGATGTGACGTTTCCTGCAGGGTAGTTAACATTAGTAACTACGTCTCCAGATGCGTTTGTTAGATCAACTGGTGGTAGTCCGGTTGAGTATCCTGTTAACGAGTTAAATTTATCAGCGGCCATGTAAGAATTTCCATTAGTTTTATCTTGTATTTATGCTATTATCTAAAAAAAGTTTGACCAAAAAAAGAACCCGGCAGAACTTTTTAATAAATAATAGTATGCTTACAAAACAGCCAATACGGCCCAAATGCAGTAAATGCACTCTTTCATATGCTAAATCAAACGGAATAAGTAAACGTGGGTTTCAGAAATGGCACAAATATTGCGTAGCATGTGCTAAGGCTATGTATAACAAGAAATTTGTACACTTGCAACACAAGACTCACATGTGCTTCGAGTGTGGTTTTATACCAGAAGACCTAATTCAATTAGATGTTATTTTCAAAGACGGAAATCCATCCAATAAACAACTCGGAAACATACTATCAATATGTTCCAACTGTAATAGAGTAAGAAGGAAGAGATTAAGAGAGGCGCTAAAGCTATTAGATATATCGGTTGACTCGGAGATTAGAATTTAATTTCTTCGATTTTATTATACCAATGATTATAATATGTCGAAAGTCTTTCTCTATCATACCCTTCGATACCTAGTATAGTATACATTTCTTTAATAGCGTCGAGTGTTTCTTCTTCTGATTCGTATTTTCTTACATCGAATTCATAGACAACATTAGAAAGTGATCTCATTTCTTCTAAATTTGCATCATGATCAGCTAATCGATCATAGAAGATTCTGATTTGTGGGTCATTCTTTGCTCGTTTTTTTACATATTCATGTGGATTGATAAACAATATAATATTTGCATTCTTCCAAATCTTTTTAATCTCGATAACTTCTGGATTAAAATGTGTTGCTATAAAAAATTTATGATCTCCATATGATATGTCTTTGACAAATGAATTATATGAAATACCGCGCCATGGATCAGTGTATTCTTTCTTATCCACCCCAAAAAATTTGTTATCTGTAATATCAAGATCATTCCAGAAGACGCCTTTCTTTATGTCAGATAATTGCTCTAAAAGATAATTTAGTTTATCGTCTGGAGAAAACTCGCCCCTGAGTTGTGCTTCTGTCAATTCTTTGTGACCGAAAAAGCCATGGTCAGATAGACCTAAACAGTTAGCCATAAATTTGCCACCTGAATAATTGTGAAACCAGATAATAGTTAGGTTAGTTGTTTCTAAATTGCATTCTTCGGGTTTGACTCGCACACGCATAATGTTATACTATTTCTTCTCCGTCCTCACCTGTGCTTTGATTGAAATCCTTGTACGGTTCTGCTTCTTCATCGTTAACGACAGGAGGTTCACTGATTGGTTCTATATTAGAATCAACCTCACCTGGATTATCAATCGTACCAACTTCTCCTACGATTTCATTTGCGGATATATTGAGTTGAACGGTAGTCGCATTCTCTATCTTTCTCTGGTCTTCTTCATATTCTAGCATCTCGTCATAATTGTCCCAGCTCTCCACCATCCTAGGTCCACCTTCAACATATAGTTCACGAAAGTCATGCCATTTCAGATTGAGATAACCAACAGAGACATAAAAGCCTTTGTTATCGGTCTCGTTACAACTATAATCTGGTTCGATTTGCACTCTATCGTAATATCCACATTCTAACATATCACCGATATTTGTTTCAGTTGCACTATAACAAAATTTAACAGGGTCAAAGTCTTCGCCGTCTGTTTCAACATAATATGCGGCAAAGCCACCTTTCTCATCGCTGTGGTATACTAATACTGGTTTTACATGCTCATCAATGTCTGCTTGTGATAAATGGTCGGTTACCTCATACATCTCACTGCGGTGATATGCTTCTCTGCTATACAATTGATGAGGTTCGAACACAACGGTTTCGCCAATACTCTCTTCGAATGAGTCATCATCACTAGAGTATTTTACTTCAGTTACCGTAAATCCACCATCTATCCATGCGTTATTAAGATGCTCGATGTCATCAATATCATTCCAGGCTGGTTGGTAATCTTTATTAGCAGTCGGATGAGGAGCGCCTTCAATCCGCATAGATGGGTCTTCAAACTCGTAACTTTGCAAATGTGTTATAAGATCGTTTTCCGTCTGGTCATTATTAAGAAAGAATTCTACAAACTCTTTAGTGACTGTGCCAATAGTTAATTCACCTCCGCGGTGACCACCTTCAATTCTAAATTTTCTTTTTGCCATAACAATTCTCTCCTAAATGTGTAGTATTTACGTGATTATACACACAAAAGAATAATATGTCAAGTTATTTTGGACAACCACAAAAAAAGGAAGAGCCTAAAAGACTCTTCCTTAAACTTGTAACTTATAAGTTGATTATCAGATAATCGACTTACGAGAATGTTAAGTTTTGAACTGCGATCTCGCCTAAATAGTCAGCCGCATTACCGAAAGATGATGCAGTGTTAGTTAGTTCCACGTATCCGTAACGAGTCATGAACGACACGACTGGTTCGAATGTTTGTGGATCGAGTACAACTCCACTGCTCATTAATGGAATATATGGGCAATAGAAAGCCGCCGCATCTGTCTCAGATGAACCTTTGTATCCAACCAATACTGCTTGAGTATCAGGTGCATAAGAGTCAACGAAAACACGCATAGCGCCGTTCAACGTACCAACAAACTTAGTGTTAGTAGGAGCTTCAAAAGTTCCTTCAGTTGTACGAGCAAATGCTGATGTAGTAGCAGATTGTAACACAGTTAAGGCCGCAGAACTCACAACAGCCCAGTTACCTGCGCCTCTACGTGTTCTTTGAGCAATCAAGTTTGCAACTCTGTTAATAAGAACGGCCAAAGCGGCATGTTCGTCACCAACGTAAGTAGCAGTACCTGATACAGCTGCCTGGTTAAAAGTGAATTCAGTTGCCGCTAACGTTCTAAGAGATAACAAAATCTCCTGATCGATTTCAGCAGTGATTTCTTGTGCTAAAGCAGCCATAATTTCTGCTTCAACGTCGATGCCGTGCTGAGACTGTGCGTCCTGAGCGGCTTCGAATGTCCAACGTGCTTGCAACTTACGTGACTTCGCTTCAACAGCTTGTCTTAAGATTTGCACACTGATTTGCTTACCGCCGTTACCTTCTAAAATTGCTGTATCTGCACCTGTGTAAGATGCTGAAGTTCCAGCCGCCTGAGCAGTACGCGAATACGCCTGGGCAATTTTGAACGGTGATAGTGCTTCTTCACCAGCTGTTACCGAAGTAGCGGCTGCTGAGTTGTCAGTCAATGACTGAGCGTAACGAACACGCAAGGTGTGAATCTGTCCAACAGGACCAGTCATTGGCTGAACGCCGACTAGTTCGTTAGCAATAACAGTCGGCATAACCCGTCTGATTACTGGTAAGATTACACGATTAAGTGTTGCTATATTTCCTGCTCCGGTACTACCTGCGGTAGCATTCTCATTTAAGAGACCTTTGCGAGTGTTTTCGAGGATCACACCCATTGTTGAACGGCGAGTTCCTTTTAAGCCTTCTAACAGGGCGTCTTTGGTCTCACCCCAACGGCTTTCTAAGAGTACTTTTGACATGGTTTATTTCTCCTAATCAATGTCGAGTTTAAATTAAAGCCCTGCCAGGCGTTTTAGGTCAATGACATTATCTCTATTGTCATCTACTTCAATTTCTTTTTCCTTGGCAGATTTATTACCGGTTTGAACAGTTGAAACAGATTCAGTAAGAGAAGCCTTTTTCGCTTTTCCACTTCCTTCGTTCAATACTGCTGGTAAATACTTATCAAATGTGTTCTTCAGCTTTAGCGTCTGAACACTTTCTAATAAAGATCGCATTACTTCAGCCTTCTCTTTGTTCAAAGACGAGACCAGTTGGTCCAATGCCTTCTCACGCTGAGTAGATTCTTTAATAATGTTTGCTTCACGTTCCTTTGACTCAATGATCCTATTTGCATTCGCAAGTTTGACCTTTGACTCTGCTAGTTCTTTTTCTTTACCACTTAATACAGAAACGATGTTACGTGTTTCAGCCTTATCATTTAGATAAGTAGTGCTGAATTCACCTGCGAATGTTTCAAATATCTTGCGGCCGAAGGTATTCTCCCTAGCTGTTTTAATATCTTCTTTAAGTTGTGACAATTCACCTTTGAGATGTGAGGCAACAGAAGTTCCAATTCTTCGAGAACTTTCGACAATAAATTTCGCCTTAAGTCTTTCGAGTTGGTTACGACCTTCTGCAACTAACTTGACACGTTGTTCAACCACTGCTTGTCTATCCTGAGCAAATTCTTTGATCTCTTTAGACAATGCATGTATGATAAATTTTTGAAGTTTATCTTGGTTTTCTAACTGAATCTTACGATCAGAGCGTAGTTCTTTAATTTCTTCTGCTAACTTAGTTACCATAAAGTTATTAAATTTCTTTGCACTTTCTGAAAGTTTCAATTTTGCTTTAACGCGATCTTCGCTGATTGCTTTCTTCTCATCATGGAATTCTTTAATTTCCTCTGATAGAGAATTAGTTACCATCTTATCAAGGGCTTCAACCATCACGCTTCTATCATGTTCGTATCTATTAGCAAACTCGTTTCTGAGTTCCCCACGAACTTGATCCTTTGCTTCATCCAGCTTCTGTACCCAGGTGGTGTTTAACTCACCAGCTACATCTTCTGTGATCAGACCCGAATCAATTAATGGTTGTATAGCATCTAACATGCTGTTTTCCCCTCTATATTATTTAGATTTTTAAGTCTTTGATCAGACGAACAATCTCGTCCTTCAAATACTTTTCTACTTTCTTGTTGCCTCTAGCTTCCTTGGCGAGTTCTAAAACTTTATATCCGTGTCTCATGTTCATAAGACCCTCGTATATTGCTTTAGGATATGCATTCGGGGCACTAGGTTGTGCAACAATGTCCACAGTGATTATTTCAAAATCACTTACTCGGCCATCTATATCGTTAACGTTTCCGCTTCCTCTACTAGATACTCCGAGTTTTACCCCCGACTCTAACATAGTCTGAACTAAATGACCCATTGGAGTTGGTAAAATCTTTAATTTGCCGTAGCCGTTTGGCCCGTCCATCCACATCTTAGTAATCATATGTGACACACGATCTAAGTTGATTTTTAAATCATCTGGATGATCAACTTCTCCTAGTACAGAATTACCTTCTTGTATTTGGATATTCAGCGTCTCGACTGCGGCTTCTATTTCAGAAACGGGGTAAACACGTTCATTTGCATTTTTAACCCCTCCCTGAATAAAGATCCCTTTCATAAAAAGAGTCTTTAAATCAGTCTCTCCTTCCTTAACGGATTCAACCATGATTTCAGCACGGTCAAATGAAAGGTGTTCTTTAAGATATAAAGCCATTTATATCGTTCCTTAATCTATTACAGATTTAGTGTTCGTTCCACTTGCCTGTGCAGTCACTGGCTTAGGAGCGGCGCTTTGTGCTTTTGCATTCTTGCCTGGCTGATTCTGCCAAGAAGATGCACCATCAACGTCTTTTGCTTTTGGAGCTGGGCGACCTTTCTCATCACCTTTATCAAAGTTTACGGGCTTAGAATCTATTCCCTTTTGACCTGAATTAGCGTCTACTGGACTTTTCGATTGGTCTCCGTTGTCTCCACCTGATGGTGTAGCTACTTTGTTTAGAGTAATTGCTTCTGCAACTAGTTCTTCATCGTCGATATCAATGTTAACTTCGCCTTCAGCACCTTCAATGTCTTGTAAGTCAGCGTCTATTTCGTCGTCGCGTCCTTCTAAGTCATCTTCTGTGCCCATAATTTCTTCAAACTCAGCCATTAGTTGGTCTAGTTTATCTTCGATACGAATTACTGCATCTTCTACTTCGACAGGTTCGCCTGAGTCGATGTCTAATTCAGCACTCATATCCATTTCTTCGTCGCCTTCTATATCAAAGACTTCTTCAGAATCAAGATTGATTTCTTCTTCATCTTCTGCAATTCCTGAGTGTTCAGCAGAAATTTCGTCTGCTAGATCACCGACTTGTCCGCCCATTCCTTCTTCAAGGTCATCAGCTTGTTCGTCTTCCATAATGGATTCATAAATTTCTCTGGATTTTTCTACCACGATGTCGTGAAAGAGGTCTTTTGCTTGTTCTTCGTCCTCATTGATAATGAGGTCAATTAATTTTTCAAATTTCTTGTTTTCCATTATTTTGTTCTCCTTAGATATAAGAATGGCTTAGTAAAGTTATTTAGTGAGTGGTACGGAAAAGCACTGTTTAAGTACTACTTTTTTGCGTTTTTGATGTATTATCGATTAGATAGAGAGGATTTAATTGAATAATTAAAAACTGGGTGCCGCCCCTTCTTCAGGTTTTGCACCGTATTGTTTTCTTACTTTAGACAAATGCTTAGTCTTTTCGTAATTTCTTACATCTAGCATTTTGCGGAGTTTTCTAATTTGACTTAGTGTTAATTTAGTTTTACGAGAAGTTCTCCATATAGGCTTGGAGTTGTCATCTCCAACATCTTGGATTCCGGGAATTGCAACGTCAAACATTTCAAATAATTTCATAAGAGTATTTATCTTTTGTTACGACACCGGTCCTACTTCGCCTGCGCCTGGAACTGAACCTGTAGCTGTTGATGGTTGTCCGCCAACTGGACCAGCAACGTCTAAGTCGCCCAAGTCATCTAGTTCTTCCATATCGTCGATTTCTTCACCAGTTTCTATGTCTGTATCAAAATCACTGGTAGATACTCCAATGTTTCTGAGATCAGAACCAGCTGGATCATCAGTGGCTTCTTCTGTATTCTCTTCTGCCCATAGTTTTTCATTCTTCTGAATCTCTTCTTCAGTCAATCCTAAGAATCTTTCTAGTGCAAAACGCTTTGAAATATAAGGGAATGCTTCCATACCAGAGAAAGTTGATACTCTAGCAGTATCTAACTCACTTTGACGATAAGCGGCAAAGTTTTGCGGTGGATTGAATTGTAGATCGAACATTCCTACATCGAGGTTAAATCCTCTCCAACGCAAGAATAGTTTAAATTCTTCGTCAAGTTTGCTACATATATAATTCTGTAATCGTTCGCAATATTGATTGAATCTAAACTCTTGTATCATTGCTGTACCGACACGACCATCATTCAAAGGCGTGGTATTATCATCTGGGCCTGTAGGCAAGTATGAACTTGGTACACGTAAACCACGTGCTAATCTGTTATTAAAGTACTTAAGATCGTCAATCTCGCCTAAGTTCTGTCCACCTGGTAGAACTTCAACTGATGAGCCTCTGCCTTCTGCTGTTACAGGGAAGAAGTAATCCTCATTCATACTTAGGGGATTATATGTAGCATCTACTACTGAGTTGCCACCATGTATACTAGGTATACGTCTTTGATGTATTTCATTTTTTATTCTGTCCACGAACGCCATAGCTAAATGCGATGGCATGTTACCAACGTCAATCTTAAACATTCTGCGTTCTGGTGCACGTTGTACACGATAGATCAGAACCGCGTCTTCTAACAGTTCTTTCTGCTTGTATACTTTGAAGATATTCTCTAAGATAGACTGTCCGAAAGGCCAGAAGCGATCTAATCCTTCTGTTAATGACAAGTGAACAACATGATTAGAGTCGATTGAGGATTCTGATTGACCTAATGTAAATCTACTGCCCGATGTGTTATAAGGCATAGATGGTGCTGTGTATCCGCCTCCTCCGCCTCCTCCGCCACCGCCTGTACCACCTAATCCTGTCGTTGGATTTGCGGCAAAGTCTGTGTTTGTTTTTTGTGCAACCGTTAAGTTCTGTAAGTTAATGTTTAGGTCTTTGATGACATATTGCTCAGGAAGTTTACCTTCGCTCTCATTAACAATAACTTTAATAACTTTAACCATGTCAACCCAGTAGAGTTTAAAGTTCTCTGGATCCCTTACGAATACTTGGTCTCCATACTTGACCACGTTTCGAAAGATTTTAAACATACGTGTATCAAACTCGTTAAGTTTGCACCATTGTTGTAATTGTTTAGATAATAGACTAACTTCATGTGGTGTAGGTTCATCTTTATATTCGAATGAAAAAGGTGTTTTGTTGTGATCATTTCGCTGAGTGCTAAATTCTGCAATGATATCCAAACATGCGTTGATCTCTGCATCAACGTCCATCATCTCATATTGATTGTATCGTTCTATTCTGTTTGGATGACCCGTATATACTTCTGGGAGTCTACTCATGTAGTTTTTGTAGCCGAAATCTGTACTAGAGTAGCCTGCTTCGGACGCACCACCATTCCAATTACCAGAGTTGCTATTATTACCTGATATCGGGCTAGATACTCCGCTTTTATTTAAAAAATTCTTTGTGTATGCCATATTAGTATTTAGTTAAACTGCGGCGTAGTTGCCGATTTTCTCTAATTGATTATTACTGTCATCTACCTTAGATATCAGTGTTTTTAGTAGCTTATTATTGATCTCAGCAAAGTCTAGTTGTTTTTTCATCATATCATTATTATTAGATTCAATTGTTGTTTGGGCAATCTGCCTTTTTTCGGTAATTGCCGTACTGTCGTCATTAATTTCGTTAACTAGATCAACTTTAGGAGTGTTACCCGAGGATACATCATTTGCTGTTGTGGTATCTTCTACTATCATCTCTGCCCAGTTAGCATCCATTTCCTTTTTTAGTTTCTGTGTTCTTGGACCTGCCTCGGTAGCCTCGGTAGCATATTCGTTTGCTTCTTTTACTGTGTCGAACTGTTCAAGTGTTAGTCCGCTCTTTTTAAACTCTTGAAATATTTTCTTTGTCATTTCCCCAATAGTTTCTTTCTCCTTGGCGGTATACTCGGTCTCTGCCGCATCCCAGGCTTTCATCGAATTTAATTCGACCAATCTCAACCGTATTCTAGTAATCATGGCCTCGTTGCCTAATAGATCGGTTTTCGTTTGTATATTTGAATATAAATTTAATTGATCTGTTGCGTATTGCAAGTCAGATATTCTTTTACCATTATTTGCCGTGTGTGTCCCTTCACTTGCATCGTCATTTAAATCATTATCTCTGATCATAGCTGTCATCATACCGATCGCTTGACTAACATCAATCTCAGCGGACCTTACCAATTCTCCCATTTTTTCGTAATCAATATGACTATCACCCACGTGATCTTTGTCATATATGTCTATCTTTTTAGCCATCTCCAGATTGGTTGCGTCCAATTTTTTGTCTTCCATCGATAGGGTTATTCCTTCGGCTATCTCCCCGCCAATTAATTCTCCGCCTTTCATACCCATCCATAAACCAAGTGCTGAACCAATTATTCCTCCAATAGCAGTACCTACGACAGGTACTACTGACCCAATGGCCGCGCCAGCCAATCCCATAGCCACCACGCCACCAGCACCGCCGACAGCGGTACCATAGCCTTCACCCTTTCCTACTGTCTCTCGTCTTATCCGCTCGTCCTCTGTAATTTTTTTATCGGCAAATGCTTTTTCTGCTTTTTCTCTTTTCTCAGAGGCATGTTCCCATCCACCCCAAATTGCGGCCGCGACTCCTAATAGGGCATTGCCTTTTACAACCTTACCAGCTGGCCCAGCCATTTTGGTAGCAAACTTGCTCGCGGTGGACTGTATTGGCCCGACGAAGGCTTTTGCGGCGTTTGCGGCTTTGCCACCTATGCCACCACCCAGGAAGCCCAAAGCTGCCATTTTACCAAGTGATATTGATGCGGCAGTGGCTGCTACGGTTAATAGACCAACTGCCCATGTTCCTGCATTAAACCCAGTGGTTAATGGATTGATAGAATCTGTCAATCTATCAACGTCTGTTCTTAAGTTTCGTTCTAAAGATTGGAATAATGCCGCAAGTTGTTTTTGAGCGTCATACTCTTTCCCGGTAGATTCTATTATATTTCCTTTGGCATCTTTTTTAACTGTTGCTCGGTCGTTTTCTGTGTTGTACATGGTCATGTAGTGATGAAGATTTTCAGCACCGACACCCATACTTTCACCCAATGCCTGTCCTTCGCTCGACATCCTCTCTATAGCAGGCTGGAGACGGGCTACATTGCGGGCGATGCCGCCCATGAACTGTTCCTCTACCCAAGTTTGCAAGTCTAGCAAGTCTTGGCCTTCGTTCGCATTTGGATCAACATTAGCAAATCGTCTTTCCATCTCTGCGGCATTAATACCCAATTGTGCGACAGATGTATTGTTTGTAGCAAAGGATCCTGTTCGCATTACTTCAGCGAGTATTGCGGTAAATTCTCCGCCTAAGGTTGGTGCGAGTTTTGCAATGCTATCTTCCATTGCCGTTTTATGATCTGTCATCTCTTTAATGCGGTCATTGAGGGATTCCCTACTCGCCTCTAACTCATCCCTCTTCACCTGAGTAATGTCTTTGTCAAGTTGTGCCGTTACGGCCAAACTTTTTGCCTTCAGCGCATCTATTTCTAAAGTCATCGCTACGTTTGCAATTTGATTTTGATATGCAGTTAATGCTATCTCTTGATCTCTTTTAACACCGTCAATATTTTTGCCGGTTATTTCACTAAGTAGGGCTAGACTTCTTACATATTCAAGTGTGCGTTCTCGAAGTTTTGTTTGGGCCTTTCTATCCTTGACCGTCTCTCTCGCTCCCTCTCTCGCTTCATTTCGTAAATTTATACCTGAACGTTTTTGTAATTCTAAGTAATATAACTGATATTCATTCGCTTCTTCTAGGGTGCGACCATATCTACGCATTTCCATTTCTTGAGAGTCACTCAGACTGAATATGCTTATTAAATTCTCGACACCTTCGGCGGTACCTGAGCCTAATGTGTTTAAGCTTGCACCTGCGCTTGTAATAATCTTAGTAAGTTTTTCTAAATCCTGAGAGGCATAACCAGCATCTCGTGCCATATCCGTGATATTATCAGACGTAATTCCTGCTATTGCACCCATACTGTTCAGTTCTTTGACAAACTGATTTTGAGCATCGGCTTGATTAAGCATGATCTCACCGATTTTAAAGATGCCTTTACCCATTTTTCCTAAGGCTTCACCTATCGGACCGAATGATTCACCGAAATTTGCAACAGCTTCTCCACTTGTCGATAACGCTTTCCCATATTTGCCAAATCCTGGAGTGCTGTCAAGCAAGGCTTCAGAAAATTTACCCAATGATTGTATTGCGAGTGATCCTGATGCGGCGAGCAGCCTGTTACTCTGATCAATTTCACGATCTGCTCGTGCCTCTGCTTCTTCACGTTTAGTTTGGCCGTGCGCGGCTAACGTACTTGTCCTAGCAAATTCATTTACTGACTCGTTTGCTTTCTTTTGTGCGGTATTACTGGTGTTAGCCGAATCAGCTACAGCGCCCAATGATGCGGCCAGTGGGCCCATAACTCTATTCAAGGCTATAATATGTTCTTGCAGTTCTCTTATTACTTCTGGGTCAAAATCTTCCATACACTCTTTTACCTAAGATTTAAATTTGGGTGTTTTCCTACTACTAAATATACTCTATTAGTATTTAGTATTTTAAAATACCCAATTTTTTATGTGAGGAACATATATGGAAAACAACAACAGTAATCCCCTACGTCAATTCTTTCGTAGACCCGCAGTACATTTAACTCTACCTTCTGGTGGTGAAGCATACACAAGTGACGATATTGAATTTCCGGCAGATACAAGAGAACTGCCTGTTTATCCGATGACAGCCATTGATGAGATAACAACAAAAACACCAGATGCATTGTTTAACGGTTCTGCTATGGTAGAACTTATCAAGAGTTGTATTCCCGCAATCAAAAATCCATGGAATCTATTGAGTAATGACCTAGATAGTGTTCTCATCTCTATTAAAGCGGCAGGTGGACAAGAAACAATTGATGTCGAGTCTGTGTGTACAAATGAGGAGTGCGCGATTCCAGGTACTTATGGTATTAACCTACAAGTATTACTGCGATCTATTTCGAAGGGTGATTATGAAACTCCTTTACCTATAGGTGATTTAAAAATATGCTTTGGTCCTATACAGTATTCAACCATGAATAAAGCGGCTTTAAAACAGTTTGACATTCAAGGCAAGTACAAAAATACACCCCAAATAGAAGACACTACTGAACGCAATGAAGCAAATAAAAATGCATTGATAGATATCACATCATTAACTATGGAAATTTTATCAGATACAATCACCAAGGTAATAACACCCGATTCAGAGGTGACAGAAACAGAATTCATACTTGATTTCTTGCAGAACTGTGATACTACAACATACGAAGCAATTCGTGATCATAACGTAGAACTCAGATCAAAAAGTACTATCAAGCCACTGACAATTACCTGTACTGAATGTGAACATGTATATACGCAACCATTCACACTAAACGCATCGGATTTTTTCGTCTAAGACTCCTTTCACTCGACCCTGATGGGGTGAGGGAGTTGATCAACGATTACGAAAATTACACCCAGGGAATCAAGTCAAATGCATTGACCATGTCTTGGTACATGCGAGGTGGTGCGTCCTATGAAGACATTCTCAATATGTCGGTATCAGAAAGAAAAACTATCAGTGCCTTAGTAGAAGAACACCTGGAAACTACAAAGAAAACACAAATACCATTCTTCTAAACAACCTTATATTGGTCTTGTTTAGAAGTTCTCTTCGAGAACTTAATTACTCTTTCACTTCGTTCAATCATAATTTTTCTTTCAAAGTAATAAATTTAAATACTGGATGATTATAATTTTGTTTTTGTATTATTATTTTTTGAGAGCCATGGTAGTGCTTCTAAACACTACCAATGATCGGCGGACTATTGTTCCCGTCGTCCCATGTTGATTATCCCCAATCGATTACGTTACTATAATCAATTGCTACCGGTTGCCCTGTAAAGTTTGCTGGGTTGTAGTTGAGTCGATTACACTAATAAATGTAACCTCTCGGCAACGCATGTTTCATATCATCAAATCAAAATATATATGAACTCATTCAAGGTTCGCTACCATAACGATTGCCTTGTCGGTTTATGTGTCTATAAATAGACACTACTCCAGTTCCGTCGCCTGCATGACACAGGTTCCTCAAGGAGGGTCGAGTATAAATCACGACCATACTAAATGTATGTTATATTAAATCTTTATAGCTGTAGTTTTAGTTTCTATTGGGCTTGAGTTGTTCTCTGACGAGGTTGAGTTGTTCTCTGGTGGGTTTGAGTTGTTCTCTGACGAGGTTGAGTTGTTCTCTGGTGGGTTTGAGTTGTTCTCTGGTGGGTTTGAGTTGGTCTCTGGTTTGCCTGAGTATGCTTTAAATATATCTTTGTTGTGTTTGAAAAAATGATCATGCTCTACTAAAATCCAATCAGCATGATATTTGGAAGTATAATACATAAATTGATCACTTACCCATGTATATCTGCTAGGTACGCAAACAAATTTGCCTTTACGATTAAATTTCATAAAAAGAACATTTAAGTCGCCTTCATCAGCTACGTCCATTAATTGGTCTAACCATGAATCAAGTTGTTTACATGATCCTGCCAGTACCTGATGAAACGGAAAGTCTGCATAAAATTTACATTCTACATTAAGCATGACAAAACTTTGTCCAGGAACAATGTCCCCTTTAAAACTTCTAATCTGGCCTTCATGTAGTATCTCTGTACGAGATTGATTTTTGCCACCAACATAAGCACCAGAGCCAGGTGCTCTGATAAAACTTTCTTTGTATAGTTCACTTAGATATTTTGCGATGTCTCGTTCGTATCCTGAACCTTTGTTTTTTGATGGTGATGGCATATTACTAATTATCTCCCTACCATTGAGTGGTATAATTTTTATTCACAATTTTAGTACTGTATTTTGTCTGGTATTCGTAAGAGCCGTGTATAAACTAGGCCTCTTAAAATTAATTTTGGGTAATTTCACAGATTTTCCATCTCTCTCGTCGTATTATATGTAGTGAACCCGTTCTCTTTGATGACCTGTAACACACTAGGAACTCTTCCAGCTAGCTCTTCTCTATGAGATACTAGCCAGATAGACTTGTTGCGTCTGCGTGTCATGTCTTTAAGTATAGTCATTGCATTCTCAACCCCGATTGTATCTAGGCCCGAATCGATTAACTCGTCAATGAATAGCGCATTTATTGGACAGTATAAGTTTTCCCAAACATCTCTGAACGCAAAAGACAAGCCCAAGATCAATCTGTTGCGCTCACCCCTTGATAAATTATCAAAGTCTAATTCTCTACCCAATTCCGTAATTTCAACGGTTAAATCATTTTGGAACACAACTTGGTGTGGTAAACCCATCTTATCTAAGTATGAAGTCAGTCTGGCGTTTAAATATGACAAGTTTTGATCAATTATCTTCTTACGCACAAATGAATCTTTGTTTGTTAGTAAATCTAACAAGAACTTCTCATGATCAGCTACACGTGATAATGCGTTAACTTTGTCGAAATTACACTCTTGTAATGCATTAGCTTCCATATCGACGATTTGGTCTGTATACGGATTCTCTTCTTGTGTTTTGCGCTCTACTTGCCATTCTATGTTTTTAATTTGGCTTTGGTGTTCAATAGCCTCACTTTCTGAACTATAATGAACGTTTGGACGCGTACCAACAGCACCCAATTTTTCTTTTTCTTTTTCTAGTTCCACAAACAGTTCGGCAAGCTCCTCTAAATGAGCATTGATGCTTGTTAATGAGTCTTTCTTGTTGTCTACGACTTTAACGTGTCCATCATCGTGAAAGTCTTGACCACAGGTATGACATTTGTTTGTTTCTAGTATCTCTAATTCTTTTCCTAGCTTTTCACTAGTTTTTCCTTCTTTATTGAGATCATTTTGTGTTCTGGTCAACGATCTATCAATGTCTGCATGATCTTTTGTTAATTGAGTGTGTACTTTGAGTTGGGTGTGTCCAAGTAACTCTGCATCAATGTCTATTTTCTTTAATTCTTCAACAGTGTTTGTTAGTTTAGTTATATCTTCTGAATGTTTTGCATTCCATAGTCGCTCTCTACTCTTAAGACTGTTTATTTGTTCTTCTATTCTTTTGTTAGCCTCTTCAACAGCTTGAATTCTTACTTCTTCATGTTGCATATCATCTTTAGTTTTCTTTATAACTATCTTTATTTTTTCGGCTTTCTCTGATAACAGAGTAATACCTAATAACTGCTCTATGATGTCTCTTTGTTGACCAACAGGCATGCTTAAGAAAGGCAACGTGTATGTATTAAGTGCTATAATGTTCCTAAACATAGTAGGAGACATGCCAAGAATGCTATCTATCGTTTCTTGCGTCTGTCTGTTTTCGCCTTGCGCTTCATTGTCTGTTTCTTCTGTTCCATTAATATAGAATTTCAGATCATTTGGCTTCCGACTACGTTCAATACGATACTCTATACCATGACATTCAAATTCTAACGTGACCATCATGCCTTTGCCGTTTGTTCTGTTAATGAGGTTGTTTTGTTTGATGCTATTAAGAGCAGTGCCATATAATGCATAACTAACCGCTTGTATAAGCGTAGTCTTACCAGTACCATTTCTAGCACCATCACCACCTAAATCTAAATTATCACCTAAGATCAAGGTCAACTCTTTATTATCTAAATCAACTCCCTGTGTCACAGATCCAACACTTAAAAAGTTTCTAAGTGTTATGTTTTTTAATTTTATCATAGTGCCTGATAAATCTCCAGTAATATACCTTTGTCGTAAAAATCGCTTTCTATTTTTTCTATTTGATCGATGATAATAGAGTCAACACTCTCGAATGAAATATCGCCAGGAGATAAATCCTGCGTATATTCTTCGTTCATTATAGGAATCAGTGACATTTCTCTTAATCCATATTCAGGAATGAGTTGTTCTCGGATATAATTAGACTCTTCATACGATATATCAATGTCTAAGTGAACTTTGATGTGTGCGTTCTTAACAAGCAATCCTTCAGGGTTTTCTAAGATTTCACTTAGCTTGTAAACTCTGTATACAGGCTGGCCGGGCCACGAACGAAAGATTGGCTCTTCGTCCCACCCTAATATCATCATGCCACGAGCATCATCGCCTGCATCTGCGTAGTTGTGAGGGAAAGCGTTGCCCATATACCAAACATTCTTTTCATATTGTCGTTTATGAAAATGTCCTGAAAACACTGTACCAAAATGCGATAAGTGATCAGCATGTGTTTCACCATGATCAGGCATTTGAACCATTGCATTCATGTAGAAGTAAGGAAGTTCTAAATGGGCAAACAAATACTTGCCTGTTTTCTTTCTAAGTAGCTTGTAGTCTTCGCCGCATAACCAAGGTGCTATAACGCAGTTGCCTTTTTCTAAAAAATCATCGACTATGACAACATTTTTGAGATGTTTTGCCCATTCGACTGAATGAATGTCTCGTTTGTCTCTATAATAGAGATCGTGGTTGCCCGTAATGAAGTACACTGTGTCAAATGCATCGTTGAGTTTTTCTAATGCATTTAATCCGAATTGTAAAGTATGCATGTTGATATTGGCTCGGTGATGATTCCAATCTCCCAAAAAGAGACAGGTTTCACACCCTTCTGCTTTAGCTTGTTCGATGAACCAATCCACAAAATCAGCACAGTCTCGATTGTGCTGAATGCTATTGCTCTTTAATCCGAAATGTATGTCCGTAAATACTGCCGCTTTCTTAAAAAGATTTTCCATAGTTAGTTTTTTCCAGTCTTCTATTATACAGTTTACAGGTAGGTAAAGCAACTAATTAGGTTGCTTTATTTCCCCAAATTGAATTATTCAGAATAGGTTTCTTGTTTGGTCTCATGTCCCATGCCATTATAATCTTTCATTTGGCGCGTGAATGACGGATTCAACCCATTCATTTCTAGGATATCATCTCTGATGTTTTGGTTGCGTTTTTCTGAGTTTAGTACTCTACAAAAACTGTTGGTGATAGCCGCAGTATAGTATGCAAAGGGGTTTGCAGACTTGGATTCATTAAATCGTAAGCCTACATAAGTTAATTGTAAAATAGCACTCTGTCTCATCTCATCATTGTAGGTGTAGCCACGCCAATTGAACTTCATAGCATATTTTTCACATAACATGATATACATACGTGCAAGTTTATCGGTTAGGCTACCGTTTGTTGCGGTAAAATTACCTGTCTTGAGGCCACCAGTCCAATGAGATTTACCAACCAAGGATAACGTCATTGTCTCGGCATCTAACATATAATGTTGAAATGGTGGGAAATTGACCTTAACATGAACGAAATCATCAACAACTACATCTGACTTTTTATCTTCGTTCTCTGCAAACAAATCTGTGTTCGGTTCTAAATCATTTTCAAAATCGATGATATCAATCGCTTTCTTTTTCTTAACAACTTTTCTAGGTTGCTTCTTGGCAACGGGAATGTGTTCCCAAGTCATTACCCGAAACATCAATCCATCAGTTTCGATAGTTTTTGGGTCAATTTTGTTTTTTCCAGCCAATCCTTGCTCTGCCGAAAGCCTAAGGCTCTTCATTAATTTTGCTTCTTTAAGTTGGGTAGGTTTGATGCACCAAGTCAGGGCTTTTTCGAGGGTATCGTCTGGGAGATCAATGATGGAATCATATGCATTGTACTCTTTCTTGGTAAAATAGCAATATGATGTTTTACTTTTGTGAATCTCTTTTAAAATGTCCTTGTTATTTAAATAATTGACTGTTTTTCTTGGTGCTGGCATTAATATTCCTTTATTGGTTAAAGACCTGTCAAGGTCTAATAGTTGATTGTACATAAATGCATACGTATTTGCAATGGGTACGGGTAAATTTAGGTGGTTTTCGCTTTTGCTAAATACATGTAAGACTACTATTTATACAAGATATATATGTCTCATATAATAACCGGAGAACAGTAAATGGACGCAGAAGCACAAGAAGGACAACAAAATGCCGAATCACGAGCAATAGCCGCAGATTGGCGAGTCCGACTGGCGTTAGCTCAAGGGGCTAACTATCTATACAAAGATCCAAAGAATCCTGGAATATTATCGCCTCTTATTGCGACCGACGGTGTTGTGTTTCCCTATACACCCACAATCAATATCTCGTATAATGCAAACTATGATGCTACAGCACCTACACACACAAATTATTTAATTCAACAATACATAAACAGTTCAGTTGACTCTATTTCGGTCACTGCTGACTTTACGTGTCAAGATACATTTGAAGCAAATTATCTTTTGGCATGTATTCATTTCTTTAAGTCAATGACAAAGATGTTTTATGGTCAAGATGAAAATCCAAAGAGCGGTACTCCACCGCCAATGGGATTCTTCTTCGGTCTAGGTGCATTTCAATTAGACAATCATCCGATAGCAATCACTAACTTTACATATGCTCTACCAAAAGATGTAGATTATATTAGAGCAACCAATACAAACACAGCGACCTCAGAATCTAAACTGCGGTTAGTCGGAGGACAAATTGAGCCAGGCGGAGCAAAACCACCGGCAGATTTTGCCAACACTGAAAATGACGCAATTACATATGTTCCAACTAAAATTACATTAACTCTCTCATGTGTACCCATTGTTAGCAGAAATGAAATTAGTAATAACTTTAGTCTTAAAGAATATGCCTCAGGAAAACTGTTGCGTGGATCTCAGCGTAACACAGGAGGCATGTGGTAATGGCAGTGAATAACGTATATCCAAAAACGAGTCCATATCATAGATCGGGGATTATTAATAAGAAATTCTTAGACGTAATGGAACCGTATACTGCGATTCCAAGAGACTCCAGTGATGCCGAGTTTACGATCACGCCTCAATATGAGTTTAGACCTGATCTATTAGCACAACATCTTTATAATGATCCTAAACTTTGGTGGGTATTTGCATCACGTAATCCTAACGCACTAGGTCCAGACCCTTACTTTAATATGGTTGCTGGATTACAAATCTATGTACCGAGACTAGACACGCTCCAGAGAGTATTAGGAATATAATGTCCGATGATCAAACAGTAAATGGTAGTAATGCGCAATCTAATGCTGATACAGGAAGCACCGATGCTCCGGGCAGAAGATTACACAATCCACTAGCCAATCTTGCATCATATACCTATCAACTGTCATTGTATATGATAACACCAGATGCATACGATGCATTTGTGCAAACTGGCAGAACTTCGATAGATGCCTTAGCTCAAGCTAGTGGCGAAAAAGGAAAGGGAAGCGGCGGAGCCTATTTAGTAGCACAGTCAGGTGGTATAAACAATAACACTTCGCAACGAATACCAGGATTTGAGTGGGATTACTACATTGACAAATTGCAAATAGATCAAGTAATCAACGCTAAAGCAACACAATCATCATCTAATGCATACAGAGTACAATTTGAGATTATCGAGCCGTACGGTTTCTCGTTTACCACAAAATTAAAACAAGCAAATGATGCGTTACAACAATACTTCAATGATAGCGGATATTCTCTTGGCTTATTATCGAACGGAAGTAGACAATTTTTTGTATTAGGGATTAAATTCTTGGGATATGATCAGTCCGGCAATATCGTCGATGGCGATGATACGTTTTCTGATGGTGATGGTCCCATCGATCCTGCGGCGTCTGGTACAAATCTCTTCGAAACATTCTATGATATCCTTATCAACAGCATAAAATTCAAAATTGATGGACCTGCAACTAGATACACGTTATCCGGAGTATCTGCCGCACCTGGCTCGGTGTTCGGTACGAAAAGAGGTAGGCTTAAATCAACTAAGACAGTGTGTGGGAAAACGCTCGAAGACGCATTAACTGGTAAAAGGGGGTTACTCACTCAACTGAACAAAATACAAACTGCTCTTGTAGAGAAAGGCACCGCCACAATAGCAAATGAATTCAGAGTTGAATTTATAGGTGATGACGCAGATGCTTTAAAAAATGCAAGATTGATCAATCCACTAGACACAGACAAATCAAAATGGTGTCAACCTGAAATAGAAAATACATACCAAGCAAATGATGCTGAAGCCGCAAAAGCAGTACCTGATGATGCTCAAAGACGGGTAGTGTTTACTGAAGATACTCCCATGATAGAAGTCTTTGATCAACTCCTAAAAGATAGTTCTTACATGCGAGATGCATTGCTAGTAGTATACAGTAACAACCCTACACCTAATTTAGATACAGGAAAACAAGAAAGTTCCCCAGGTGGTGGTACACGTGTGGCATGGTATCATGTTACTCCAGAAATATCTAATGCTAAATGGGATCCAATAGTAGCTGATTGGGCATATGTAACTACTTACAAACTTGAAACATATCAGACTCCAGTTGTAATTTCTGCCACAACGAATCCAGGCATGGATTATTACGGTCCACACAAAAGATATGAATACTGGTGGACTGGACAGAACTCAGAAATTTTGTCATATGAACAATTACTAGATAATTTATTTTACAATGAAGTACTTGCTAAACCAGATATCGATAAAGACGGTCAGGGAACAGGCGGTGACGCACAAACATCACTTTCTACGCCAAATAGAACAGCGATGCCAACACTAAACAGTTTAGGAGGTGGCTTGGAAGCACAGAACAATTATATTACTAGTTTGTATTCTCCTGATTCATTTGCAGAAGCAAAAATTAAACTAATGGGCGACCCAGATTTTCTAGTTACGAATTCAAGAGGCGGACCCAATGCTGTATATCAAAGATTTTACGGTGACGATGGTTTTCGTATCAATGCTAACGGTGGCCAAGTCTTTATCGAAATCGACTTTAAGGAAGCAGTAGATTATAATAGCGAAACAGGAATTATGGATATTAATGACTCGATTGTGTTTTGGAAATACCCAGCCTGGGCCGCAGAAAAAATTAAAGGCGTAAGTTACACAGTAATTCAGGTAAAAAGTGTATTTGAAGGTGGCAAATTTACACAAGAATTAAAAGCCGTAATTAATACATTCACAGATGCGGCCACAAGTCCAGATGGCGATCCAAGAGCAGACATTGATGCCTTACCAAGATCCGGATCCGGAAATGATGCAAGAACAGATAACTTAGACATGGGAGTCTTGCCTGCTAATATCAATGAAGGCCAGTTTGGTCCCTTCAACAGCGGCCTAGGCGGATACGCCTTTCCGAACGATGATCAAGGTGGCACCTAATGGCTAAAGACGTATATAAGCCAAGAGGCAAGTTAAAGAAAAGTATGCCTGGTGCTGGCGTAGCCGCAACCATTGATGTACCTATAATATGTACTGTTATGAGTTCAGTCGATGCTACTCGTCAAGGACAGTTAGAAGTCTACCCTTCAGAAAACTTAGATAAAGGTGCATTCGACAACACTAATTGGATAACTGTAAGAAGACTTTCAGGATTTTTCGGAAATACTAAACCTCAAGGACCCGATGATGATTTCGGGGGATATGTAGGTAACCCAAGTGCATATGGACAATGGAACTCGCCACCTGATAAAGGCACAAAAGTTATATGTATTTTTGTTAACGGCGACCCTAACTACGGATTCTATATCGGCTCAGCCCCAGATCCAGAACTGTTATCTATGGTGCCGGCAATTGGTTCTTCTGAAAACGTTATTTTAAACGAAGGTGAAGCACAGTCATATGGCGGTGCCTTAAAACTTCCTACAACTAGCATTAACTCAAACAACAAAGCTATATCAGATACGGCAAGTTATTTAACTGAGCCAAAACCTATACATAGTTATACTGCCGCCATTATGCAACAGCAAGGAGTGCTTCGAGACACATATAGAGGCCCTATTAGTTCAAGTGCATCAAGAGAAGCGTCTAGTAGAGTAGGTTGGGGCGTAAGCACTCCTGGACGTCCTATCTACGATGGTGGATTGACTGACGAAGATATTGCTAGTAACTTAGATAAAGATCCACAAAATTATACTGTTACCTCAAGACGTGGTGGACACTCACTTGTCATGGATGATGGAGACATCATTGGTAGAGACCAATTAATTAGATTGCGGACAGCATTGGGTCATCAAATATTAATGAGTGATGATGGGCAGATGTTGTCTATCTTACATTCAAACGGACAAACATATATAGAGTTAGGTAAAGAAGGAACAGTAGATGTCTTTGCTACAAACTCTGTCAATATTCGTACACAAGGTGATCTTAATTTTCATGCTGACAATGATTTGAATTTACATGCAGGAAGAAATGTCAATATTAATGCTACTGAAAACATGTCAATGAATGCAGATAAGCAATTTACCCAGCGTGTTGGTGAAGACTATTCATTATACTCTTTGGCAAATATCAAAATAAAAGCAGATGCCGCAATAGCTGTAGCGTCTACTGGACAATTAGGATTGAAGACAGAAGCAGATGCATTTCTTGAAGGAGCAATCATACACTTAAACGATGGTGCCGCAAGTTTAACACCTGACATAATTGAACCAATAGAAATAGTAGCCCACCCAGACACATTATTTGATGACACTAAGGGCTGGGCGGCCGTTCTTGCAAAACTGAATAGTATTACGAGCAGGGCACCTGCTCACATGCCGTGGATGAACGCTAATCAGGGAGTTGATGTTACTGTAGATAGTAGCGCAGATGCGGCACTACCACAAGAAGCCTCGGCTGAAATGTCAAGTGCTAATGCTCTAGTTGCAGGTGCCGCAACGGTAGCCGGTGTAGCAGGGGCAACCACTGCAACTATTCCAGAAGTTGGTGCTATTAGCGGAGCATTAGACAAAAATACAACAACCACAATGCTAGGCGGAATAGCAACTTCTGCTACCTCAATTGCAAATGGGGCAGTATCGACAGGAACAGCACTGATAAAGAACGCCACCGGCGTAGTAACCGCGGCAGTAGGGTCATTTGCACAGACTCCGTCACAGTTATCAGCGGGCGGAGTTCTTAAACCTGGAGCAGATACTATGGTGAATGCATTAGTAGCAGGTGGCGCATCTGTCGCTAACGCCATGCCAAACAGTGCATTCTCTGGAAACAGTGGAACTAATTCATTAAATCAACTAATAGCAAACCCTGCAACACAAGCAAAGTCAGTGGTTACGAATTTACAAAAAGGTCAATCATTATTAACGACCGCAGGAGCAATAACAGGCAAAGAATCATCTGGTTCAATTTCTGGTGCAGTGGCTGGTACTGCTACTTCGTTAATCGGCCAACAATCAGGTGCTCTCACATCCACAGTATCAAGTACGCTGAGTGTTTTATCCAAAGCAACAAGTGATCCATCTGGATTACTAAATGCTGGAGACGGCACAAAAGCTGTCATAAATTCGATGGGACAAGGTGCTGTATCTGCGTTGACATCTAATCTGACAGGCGGTCTGGGTGGAATCACAAAAGCATTAGATACGATATCCGGTGCAAATATTCCAGGTATTGGGTCTGTATTAGATGCCGCTCGTGGCGCACAAGCATCATCCTTCAAGGCTATTACTGCTTCATTTAAACCAATGTTAGCAAATGTCCCCCAGAACTTAACAGAATTGGCTTCTGCCGCGGCCACCACAGTCGCAGAAGCATCAAGCGGAATGATTTCAGCAGATTTACCATCGCTACCATCGCTACCATCATCTACTGACATTGTAGATATAGCATCGACTAAATTGGGAATATAATAATGGCTTCCAACGACACAATTAATAATGCGGTAAACAATGTCAGTAGTTTGTCATCATCAGTGACAACATTAACACAGCAAGGAACCTTGCAAAATGCCGCGACTCTGGTACAGAGTGGCACCAATGCAACGACGGCGGCTGTATCAGCATCTGGTATTAGCAATTTACCTGGCGGACAAAAAATCGCTGAAAACGTAGTCAATAATGCAACAGGAGCAGTCAATGCACTTGCTGATGGTATCGGATCAGTAACAAGCACACTTGGCGGCTTAGCGGCATCAGCGTTTAGCGGAGGTGACCCAAGCAAAGCAATTAAAGATGGTCTATTAGGAGCCGCTGGCAGTGTAATAGGCGGCCTCACCAGCTCATTATCTGCTTCGTTAAGTCCAGGTGCATCAGCCGCACTTGCATCTGCGCTATCATCCTTGACTTCTGGTGGCGGATCAACTATAGTATTACCGACAGTCGCTATAAACACATTTAATAGAGCAGGACTGACTAGTCTCATTAGCAATGTGCTTGGTAATCCAAAGATACCTAGACCAAACTTATTGGGAGAAATTCCAGAGGGCGCAGTCAGTGCATTCGGACAGCTACTAGCCTTACGAGGAGCTCTCTCACAAAAAATTAAAAAACTTAATGACGCAGACAGAAAAATAGCGGAGAAACAAAGCAAATTCAATGAGTTGCGATCAACATTGCCTGCAGGATCGCTCGAAATAGAAAAAGCCAGAAACGAATACGAATCGGCAGCCAGAGCACCAGAATACAAAGCATTAATAGCATCTGTAAAAGAACTTAATGAGACTATAGGCTCGTCGATACCTACACCATCACCACGTCAAGAAAATGTTAATCCGTTCGCTGAAATAGAAGCGTTGATAGAAACTGTGGCCACGAATGAAGGAAATCAAATACTAGCAGATTCTGGTAACGCAGTCACAGGTAACCTCATAGTAACTCCTACTCAAACCGATCTATCTTTACCCTGGAATGCAATAGAAGATTCAGGCTTAAGAACATACGGAGAGATTGGTGTGGAGCCAATAAGTGATCAAGACGGTGGAGCTGATGTGTCTGAAAACACTATCGATGCGATAACTACCGGCCCCGGAATTAGACTAAAATGGACTACCTTGTCTTATTTGAATTTAAAATAAAAGGATATAAATAGTATTATGCCACAATACGTAGGATTCTCATCGATAAACTCGAACAAAGCCAGAACTGTCAATCAGGTACCAGGCCTTGACGGTCCGACGAATGGCATCACAAATCCTATCATATTCGGTAAAAAGTTTAGATTGGTCGATGAACAATTAGTGATCCAAGATTTAGTTAATGCACTTAATATTAGACAGGGTGAAAAAGTCGGCAAACCTAATTACGGTACTACTCTTTGGGACTTTATTTTTGAACCTAACACAACTGATGTGGTTAATGCGGTACAGAATGAAGTTAGACGAGTTGCAAATTTAGACCCAAGATTAGCTCTCAACACGATCAGAGCATTTCCACGAGAGAATGGCATTTTAGTTGAAGTTCAACTCTCAATTAATCCTTTTAACAACGCAGGCGATCTGGCATTATTCTTCGATTCACAATCTAATACTGCCGCTCTAGCTTAAAAATAGTCGGTTTTCCAGAAAGATAAATATAATAAACAGGAAACTACTATGGCAACAAGTTCAAGGCAATCGAGTCTATTCGGGGTAAATGATTGGAAAGCAATCTACGAAACCTTCCGAGAAGCTGACTTCCGAAGTTATGATTACGAGACTCTTCGTAAGAGCATGATTGATTACCTGCGACTTTATTATCCTGAAACATACAATGATTATATCGAAAGTTCAGAGTTTATCGCTCTACTCGATGTCATGGCGTTTATGGGACAAGGTCTTGCATTCAGAAACGATCTCAACACCAGAGAGAACTTTCTTGATACTGCTGAACGCCGAGATTCAGTTGTTAAACTCGCAGACTTGGTAAGTTATACTCCTAAAAGAAATTCATGTGGCTCAGGATATTTAAAAATATCGACTATCAGAACAACAGAAAACATTACTGACGCCAACGGCATTAATTTAAGCAACGTTCCAGTTAATTGGAATGATCCATCTAACGCTAATTGGTTAGAGCAGATGAACACTATCTTTAATGCTACGATGGTAGATACCCAGCGCATCGGAAAACCAGGCAACACGGCTGAGATTCTTGGTGTTACCACAAGCGAATATGGCATCCGCATTCCTAACAACACACTGCCTATTGTCCCGTTTACCTCTCAGGTTGACGGCCAAGCAATGAACTTTGAATTAGTAAGCGGAACTACACTAGACAAAACATATGTGTATGAAATCCCGCCTGCTCCTACTGGTAAAATTAACATGTTGTATAGAAATGATAAGTTAGGCTTCGGATCACCGAATACTGGCTTCATGTTCTACTTTAAGCAAGGTAGTTTGAAGAACTCTGCCTTTACTTTTCAGCAACAAATTTCAAACCAATCAATAAACATTGATATTAACGGTGTCAATCAAACTGACACGTGGTTGTATCAAATTAACGCAGACAATACTTTTGGTACTTGGAAACAAGTAGAAAATGTATATTCTGATGCATATTTACAAACAGAGTCAAGTGATAAGAAAATCTTTTCAGTTGGATCACGTGCGAATGATGAAGTAACATATGTCTTTGGTGACGGAGTGTTCTCGGAGATGCCCGTAGGCAACTTCAGAGCGTATGTCCGCTCAAGTAACGCACTAGCATATACAATTGATCCTTCTGAAATGAATGGTATTGCAGTAACGATAACCTACGTAGGTAGAACAGGCAGAAACGAAACATTATCAATGAACTTTACGTTACCACTGCCAGTGACCAATGCACAACCTAGAGAATCATTAACTGCAATCAAACAACGAGCACCTACTAGGTACTATACGCAAAATCGTATGGTTAACGGAGAAGACTACACTAACTTCCCGTATACTCTTTATAACTCCATCATTAAATCAAAAGCAGTCAATAGAAGTTCTATCGGTGTTTCTAAAAACTTGGATTTACTTGACCCCACTGGCAAGTACTCAAGCACAAACTCTTTCGGAGACGATGGGGCTTTATACCAGACTGACACAGACGGCTTTTTAACATTGCAAGTAGACAATACATCTGATATTATACGTTTCTTCACTGAGGATCTTGCATCTGTATTAGCATTAAACAGATCAAATCAATATTACATACAAAATTATACACGCTATGCATATCCAGGCACTAGTGGCGGAACAACAATGTTTTGGAAAACTAGTTCAGTAGATGCTTCAAGTGAATCGGGTTATTTCTACACGTTAACAGGAACTATTGAAAATCCTACCCCTCTTGGTACATTTACTACGACTAACGCAAAGTACATGACAAGTGGCGCCATTATAAAACTTAATGCTTCGGCTGGCTACTATTTTGACAGTAACAATAGACTAGTTGCAGGCATCCCATTAAATGGTCAAAAGAATTACATCTGGTCAACAATATTAAATGTGGTTGGTGATGGTAATAACAACGGTAATGGCACGTTTGCAAATGGCACTGGACCAGTGACAGTTAATGGCTTTATCCCTGACAATGTAACAGTATCAGACGTTATTCCGGTGTTTGATAATTCATTATCAGCAACTGTTATACAAGAAGCGATTCTCAAAATTGAATTGCAACAAAATTTTACACTAGTTTTTGATAATTCATTGTTAATCAATCAAGAACGTTGGTCGATAGGCGCGGCGGGCGCAACTAACTACTTTGTTAAGTTTACAAGCTTAGGTAATAATCGGTACACGGTAACTTATAGATCGCTTACATATTACTTTGGTAGTGTAGCAGACACTCGTTTCACCTTTAGTCAGAACGAATTAGTGTATGATCCGTTCACAGGTAAAATCATACAAGATTTCATTAACATATTAGGTATTAACCCAAAGTTTGGCGCAAGCACCGCATTAGGTGCAGACACTAAAGTTAATATTCTAGGTCAGACAGTGGAATCAGATGGATACGTCAACGATTTCCAAGTCGAAGTTGCGGCCACTGATGTTAATAACGGACAACTGATTCTTAATCCAGATTTCTTTAGTGACATCACTGGATATGTCAACAACGGAGCAAACACTGGAGTCTATGTATTCTTTAATACAGTAACTGATCCAGTTAACTTAACTCGTCAGTTAATTGTTCCTAATACAGATGTTGTATATGCATACGGAACTAAAAATCAAATTGAAATTGTAAAATATGAATTCCCAGTAGGGCAATTGTTCTATGCATACACAGATGGATTATTCTTCAGGACTGTACAAGATGCAACGGTAACAACGCCCTTCTATCTTGTAACTGCACAGACTACTTACTCTACCAAATCAGGGCGGCAGGGACTAGACTATCAATATAGACACAATGCCAACAATACTACGCGCATTGACCCAGCAACAACGAACATTATTGATTTATATCTGGTAACGCAAGCATATTACACAGCATATCAAAATTGGATCAGAGACACAACCGATACTGTAGTAAAGCCAGAAATGCCAACCTTGAATGAATTGCAGATAGCATATCCATTGATTCAAGATTACAAAATGTTGTCGGATTCAGTTATATTAAATAGTGTAACATTCAAGCCATTATTTGGTATTAATGCAGACCCAGCATTGCAAGCGACGATCAAAGTGATCAAATCAAGGACAACAAATGCATCTGATAGTGAAATTAGAAGTTCGGTGTTAGCTACAATGGACACGTACTTTAGTATTAATAATTGGACCTTCGGCGATACTTTCTTTTTCTCTGAGTTGAGTGCGTATGTACACGAAATGATAGGAGGACTGGTAAGTTCTGTCGTACTTGTTTCAAATGACCCAGAAAAATTGTTTGGTGATTTATATGAAATTAAATCCAGACCGTATGAAATATTCGTAAACGCGGCCAGTGCAAGTAATATTGTAATTGTGTCAGCATTAACTCCTGCAACATTGCAGTCTTAAAGGTTTTAATTATATAACATGTCAAGAATAAGAACAGTAGATTTTTTACCAGAGATATTCAAAACTTCCACGAATACACAGTTCTTGGGAGCAACACTTGACCAACTAGTTAATCCTCCAAAGACAGAAAGATTGCAAGGTTATGTGGGAAGCGAGTTTGGTTATGGTGTCAACGCAAAAGATTACTATGTAACTGAGCCAAACAAAACGAGAACCGATTACCAGTTGTCTCCCGGTGTCGCATTCTTAAACAACAATCAAGCATCTGCAAAAGACTTTCTAAGTTACCCAGAGTTGATTGATGCGATTAAACTTAAGGGCGGAGTCACGCTTAACAATAGTCGATTGTTCGAAAGCCAATTCTATTCTTGGGATTCTTTCACGGCATTAGATAAACTAATTAATTTTAACCAGTACTACTGGATACCTGCAGGACCACCAGTGGTCACAGTTGCGTCTGCTATTGTCTTCTCAGAAACAGACTATAAAGTCACTGATACGGCAAGTGCTTACAATGTAAAATTGTTAGGCGCATCTTCAGGGACACTTAATCCAACTGTTACCTTACTTCGTGGCGGTACATATCGTTTCGCAGTTGATCAAGAAACTCAATTTTGGATTCAGGGCGTACCTGGAACTACAGGGTTATCAGGTGCACAGGATACTAGACAAGTTCTAGGTGTTAACAACAACGGTGCTACAGATGGTTATGTTTCATTTACAGTTCCCGCCAGAAATGCACAAGATCAATTTTTGTTTCCAGGCAACAACTTAGTTGGCGTAGTAAGCACTGCATTATTTGCTGACGTTAACGGCAAGACTCTTAGCGAACTAGGAAGCATAGATGGCGTAACGTCACTTGAAAATCTATCTGTGATGTTCTATGATACAGGAGAGGAAAATGAAGTAGGTTTCGTATCATCATTCTTTGATGAGAGCGGAGCAAACTATGATGTTAATTTAACATCTCCTGATTTGGTTCCTGCAGTTACATTGGAAATCACAGAAACAGTCGCTGGTGGAACAAATAAACTAATTACATCAGGTGTTACTACTGATCTGGTTCCCAATCAAACAATTACGTTTTCATCATCAGCGGGCGCACCGTTGCTAGGTGGACTATCCCTCGACACAATTTACTATGTAAAATCTATCGTTAGTGCAACAGAATTTACAGTCTCGTTAACACTTAATGGACCCGCACAAACTCTTACTGCTAACACAGGAACGATGATTGGAAACGTTAATGAAGGCTTGTTTGATGAAGGCTTCTATACTAACGTTAGTGAAAACTACTATACAATTACGTATGTTGGTGATTCATCTGATCCAACAATTCGTTTAATCCCAGCTGGAGTAATCCCATCTGACGAAAAGATTACGGTAAGCTTCGGAACTGCATACATCGGTTTAGATTTTTACAGAAGTCTTGTTGGTATTTTGTTGCGTGTTCCTTATCTGTCGGCTTTACTAGACACTTTGTACTATCAAGACGGCACGTTTGCAAACAAAGTTGGTATGATAAAATTAATTGATAGTAACCTGACGAACACATTAGATGTTACTACTGATATAATAGGACAAAAAACATTTACATCAACCAATGGTGTAGTATTTACCAATGGATTAAAAATACAATTTGATGGTGATGTTAGCCCAACAAGTTACCTCACTGGTGAATATTATGTAGCCGGCGTAGGTGAAGCAATTGAACTTGTATCTACCACAGACCTAACAGTACCAGAAGACTTTACTGGAACAAACTACATACCTTATGATAGTTTGAATTATTCAATCGGCAACTTTGACACAGAGTTGTTTATTCCAGTAACTCCAGATTATATCACGATAGCCAGAGATGCAATTAATAGAAATGCATGGTCACGCTCTAACAGATGGTTCCATGTTGATGTTATAAATGCTACTGCTACGTATAATAACGACCCTACAATTATTACAACATATGCTACGGGTGCCGCAAAAGCAAAAAGACCGATTGTTGAATTCTATCCAAATTTAAAACTATTCGATTCAGGGTCGGAAGCAAAAGCACCAGTTGACTTCGTAGACACAAGAACCACCAACGCCTTTGATAAAGTAGCCAATCAAGCACAATATTATCCTGACATAGAATCATATACATTATACACTGCGACCATTGCGGCAAGCTCCGGCGCAACCTCCACTACTATTACCATTGCAACCACGGACATTACTTCGCCGTTACAAGTTGGGCAATACATTACTGATTCAACAAACTTGTTGCCGATTAATACTACGATTACGACAAGTGTAGTCAGTGGAGATAATACAATTCTGACTGTCGGTTGGTCTTCACCATCTACTTTCGCAAGCACTACTGTAGCATCTATTGTTGGTAGCGGCACAACAGTTAACAACTATGCGTTGTTCAGTGGAGCGAGAATCGTCTTCGCATCAGACACCAATTTACAAGTTAAAAACAAAATATGGGTCGTGGGCTTTTCAGTGATCTCGTTTGGATCACCAGCTGTTATTACATTAACAGAATCAGAAGACTCTCCTATTAATGCAGACAATCAAACTGTAGCCCTCAGAGGATTCAACTATCAAGGTTCTACATTCTGGTTTGACGGTCTATCATGGCAAGAAGCACAGCAAAAATCAACTGTTAACCAGGCTCCTCTTTTCGACATCTATGATAAGGATGGAATCTCGTTTGGCGATGCAACAATTTATCAAGGAACTTCGTTTTTGGGTAACAAATTGTTTGCATATGGTGTTGGTGTTGGCACTAATGACCCAATATTAGGATTCCCAGTTCGTTATTCTGATATTAGTAACGCAGGCGATATTAGCTTTGATATATCATTGAATGTTGACATCTTTTCTTATGTGACTGGAACGACACCTGTCACGGCAAAAGTCAATACGGGTTATGTATATAATTACTCTGATCGTACAACGAAAACACGTGAATTGGGCTGGCAAACTGCCATTGCCCCCTCAGTTCAGTATCAAATATTTGAACTAGAATATAATACAGGGTCCACAGCCTCTTTCACGTGTGACGTTCAAGTATTAGCAGATGATGTTACTATTACTGAGAAGTGGCCATCTGCCCAAGTATATATTAATAACGTATACCAGTTACCTAGTGCATACACAATAACATCAACTGCAACTGAAACTACAGTGACATTAAACACAGCTCCGACAACAGATACCCCTATACAAATCTTGTTGTTGAGCAACCAAACATCGGAAACTGCTTATTATAGCATACCTATAAATTTAAGCAACAACCCATTCAATGCTGATTTAGAGATAGCAGACCTTGGTGACATTAGATCACAATATCAAGACATATTCGTTAATGCTCCAGGCACAGCAGGAGCAGTCTTTGGCTCAAACAATTACAGAGATTTAGGTAATCTAGCTCCATATGGCACTAAAATTATTCAAAACTCTGCGGCGGTGGTATTGCCAAGTGTGTTCCTGCGCAGATCAAATCATAATTTGTTCGATGCATTACAATTTAATGCACATCAGTATGTTCAGTACAAACAACAATTGGTTAAAACAGTCAATGACATCGATTGGGACCAACGATTTGATCCAGGTTATATATTAGACACGGCATTAGAAAAACTTACTTCAGCAAAATCTGAAACTGGTTCGTTTTTCTGGAGTGATATGCTTCCGTCGCAAGCACCACATAAGTCAAACATCTATACATTCGCCAATGCATTGCAAGAGTCTATCTATCCATTGTCGCAAACATATGACTTCACTAAAGCAAACTATAACGGAGTTTTAGTTTATCTTATAAGAACAGTATCGGGCGTAACCAAGACAACTCAATTAGTGCGAAATGTAGACTATACAGTTTCAACATCTGCACCTTCATTGACAGTTACAGAAGACTTAATTGCTGGTGACAAGATCACGATCAATGAGTACACACAAACATATGGATCGTTTGTACCCAATACGCCTAGTAAGTTAGGCATGTATCCTAAATGGAAACCTGAAGTTGTATTAGATTCTAACTATCAAACACCTACTTACATGTTAAGAGGACATGATGGTTCTTATACCTCATTGTATTCTTTAGACTACACACCTGCAGTAGGTCTGACTGACTTCAGAGATCAAGCACTGTTGGAATTTGAAACTAGAATATACAACAACATTAAATTAAGCACTGTCGTTCCTATACAAGCATACGAAGTGTTACCGGGCTTTTTCAGAGCATCAACATACTCTACCGAAGACTATTTAAAAATTTACAGTTCGCAGTTTTTAAACTGGGCTGGTCAAAATAGAATTGATTACAAAACTCAAACAGGCTATACAAAAACAAACCAGTTTAGTTTTAACTATTCAGAACAAGGGAACAGACTAACAGAAACCCCAATTACTCAAGGTTATTGGAGAGGTGTCTATGAATACTTCTACGGCACATCACAGCCAAATACGGCCCCTTGGGAGATGTTAGGCTTCTCCGAAATACCATCATGGTGGACTGCACAGTATGGTCCCGCACCTTACACCAATCAAAACGGTATTATGTGGACAGACATCGAAGCTGGTCTCATCTATAACGGTAGTACTGCACTATCAGTAACCGTACCTGAATTGAAACGCACCGGTTTATCTAAAATCTTACCAGTTGATGAGCATGGAACATTGCTGTCACCGTTTGATGCGCTGTTGGGAAATTACGATACTAACACATTCCAGAAAAATTGGAAAGTCGGCGATGACGCACCAGCAGAATTTTCATACAGAAGAAGTGCATCTTATCCTTTTGATTTGATGCGAATATTTGCATTAACCAAACCAGCAGACTTCTTTAACTTGGGCGCAGACCTAGATAATTACAAGTATAGCACAGAATTCAATCAATATCTAGCAAATGATAGAAGTCATTTAGATATTAGTGCGATATCAATCTATGGCGACGGTACAGCAAAAACGAGTTACATCAACTGGATTGTGGATTTTGAAAAACAACAAGGTACTGATGCAACCACCGAGATCACTAGTCAGTTAAGAAACGTAGATGTTCGTCTAATTTATAGACTAGCAGGCTTCAGTGACAAAACATTATTAAAATTCTTTGTCGAGAAAGCAACACCAAATTCTGACAATGCATCATTACTTTTACCCGACGAAAGTTACAATGTTCTATTGCATGACAACCAACCTAGTGGGGACTTGAAATATTCAAGTGTTGTGATTCAATTAGTATCCAATGGATGGAAAGTATTCGGTAACTCGCAAAGTCAAGCATACTTTACAATAGATCAACCTATAACAATCAGCAATAATAGAACGATTGCAGTTGATAATGCTTCGGTAAAAGTGGCAAATGCATATACACAAACCGAAACAAAAGAAAAACTTATTCCATATGGAACACAGTTCTATACTATACAAGAACTCGCACAATTTCTTGCAAGTTACGGTAATTGGTTAACTCGCAAAGGTATGGTATTTGACTCTATCGATAATGGAGTAGAAATCAACTGGGATATAATGATCAAAGAATATCTCTACTGGACGCAATTTAATTGGGAAAATGGATCGTTGATCACAGTGAACCCATCAGCACAATCTTTAAAAATTGAAAAAGATAGTGAGATTGTTCAGCCATTAACTATTGAACAAAGCAACTTCTTATTGAATCAAAATGCATATCCCATTGCAATCAAAGACTTGGCGATTGAAAGATTAGATACTAAATTCGAAGTTAAAACTTTGAACTCTGGTGATACAATGTCATACGGACAGTTTAATCTAAGCAACATGGAACACGGCATCGTATTCGACAACACAACTGTATTCAATGATGTACTTTACAACTTAATTACTGGTCTGCGACAGTCTCGCATTTACCTTCGAGGAAGCAAGACCGCTGAATGGAACGGTACAGTGTTCGCATCAGGCTTCATTCTCAACCAAGACAATGTTGTTGAATGGGTACCAGCTATGAAATATGCTAAGGGCACAATCGTAACTTACAAAGCCAAATATTGGACAGCGATCAAAACAATAGAACCATCGGCAGTATTTGCAGAACTTGATTGGGTTGAAACAGATTACGATCAGATACAAAAAGGCTTATTACCTAACTCATCAACTCGTTCTTACGAAAGTACGTTGTACTATGACAGTACTAAAGCAAATTTAGAATCAGATGCAGACCAATTGTCTTTCTCTCTAATTGGATTTAGACCAAGAGATTATCTGGCTACAATTAATCTTACTGACATTACACAAGTCAATGTCTATAAAAACTTAATTAAAACAAAGGGTACGCCAAATTCAATCTCTGCCTTTAAGGGTGCTAAATTAGCAACAGGCGGAATTGATTATGATGTTTTCGAAAACTGGGGAATCCTGTCAGGTGAATTCGGTGGCACATTAAATAATAACTTTGCTGATTTCAAATTGAATGAAACAAAACTAACAGGTAATCCTTCTATCGTATCACTGACAACTGGTACACCGACTATTGGCTCTCAACAAGAAGTGCCTCTTGGAAACTTGTTTAATTATTCAAGACCTATTACATCGCCGCAAATCTTATCGACGCTTGGAGTAGAATCTCCTCTTAGTTTATATCCTACAGCCGGGTTTGTCAACTACAATGATGTTAAAATGGCATCATACTACTATGCAAATTTACCAACTGCAAGAAATGCAGAAGCTATTCCAGTACCAATCAATGATTTTTATGTAAGAGATTTTGTTTGGTTAGCAAACTTCAAAGAAAACTGGAGAGTTTATGCATGGAAGCCAGTGGGCAGAGTAACAGCAGTGACACCCAACACAGATAATACAACTACAATTACATTTGCTAATCCTCACGGTTTGTCAAAATTAGATCCAGTGTCATTCATTAACGTATCATCTACGGTCAATGGATATCATATCATAACACGTGTTAATACTCTAACTGAAGTAACAATCAATCTAACACTAGCAGAGCAACCACAGAACTTAGCTGGCAACGGAATCGGCTTGACATTTGTTGATCAAAGAGTAGCTAAACCTGCTGATATCAACACAATGGATTTAAACGAAGCAGAGTTTACGCAAAACACTGTTTGGGTAGACGAAGCAACAGATGGTCAGTGGGGCGTTTATCGAAAGTCTATTAATTATGATTTAACAAAGAATTTAAATCGTGCTGATGGACAAACATTTGGTAGTGCAGTAGCATATACAGCTAGAATGGGTTATTTAATAGGTGATTCGACAGCAGGCAAGGTCTATCGTTATGGATACAACACTGCTACTAAAGAATTTGATTTAGATGTAGGTAGCACACTAACAGGTAGTCTGTCATTCGGTAGTAAAATTGAATATTCAGGTAATCTGTTTGTTATTACTGAACCAGACAACGGTACATCAGGCTTAGCGCAATCAAAAGTTAGAATCTACACATTAAATGATACAGTTTTAAGCGATGACATTACATTGCTACAAACAATTACATTCGCTGGTAACTATGCTGATAGCATTGCCCTAAGTGATGATAAAGAATGGCTCTATATTGGTGACACAACGACCAGTGGTAGAATTCGTGCATATCGTAGACAACACATACCATTACTTGCTGGATTCTTTGAAACAACTGAAACATATGAAATTACAAGCGTGGGCACAACAGATTGGAAAGCAATCGGTGCATTAGACAACAAAGTCGGTATTGTTTTTGTTGCAACTGGCGTTGGTTCCGGTACAGGAACAGCAAATCAAATAACATATCAGGCTTTACCCACTACGATAGAAGGCTCAACTGCACCTGTCAGTGCTATTACAGGCGACAACTTTGGTTATGCCATATCAACTGACAACAACGGAGATACAATTTCTGTTAGTGCTCCTAACAAAGCATCACCGACTGCAAAATCAAATTGGGGTAGCAACTATATCTATTCACGTTTGGTTCAAAACATTGAAACACAATACAATGCTCAGCCAGCACAACCGTATAATTTTAATCAGGCGTGGACCACATTGCATGTCGCTAGAACAGCAAACGATGTAACCAGCAACGTAATCACCTTTGTAGGCACTGCGATAACGGCAGACTTTACAAATAGACCTGTCGTGTTCAATGTAGGTGGAACTTATGGTGATTCGGGTATATCCCCTAATCAAGTATACTACATGCAATATATTTCAGCACAATCGTTCTCACTTAAAACAACCAGATCAACTATTGATGTGATCACACTTGTCGATGACGCTACCGCTGATTTTATACTATATGATCAAGCAGATTCGTTACACGTTTCAGTCAATGGCACATTTGTCGATGACAACAATTATGCATCTATCGGAACAATCTTTAGATACTTCGGATCACTTATAGCAGGTGATATTGTTACTGTTGGTAGCAATGTGTTCACTTGGGTTCAAACAATGAACTCTTCACTCGACGAAAGAGTAGGCACACAGTTTGGCTATGATAATGCCATGACATCGTTCGGAAGCGAAATATTAGTAGGAGCACCTGGAGAAATTCGAATTGCAGGTGAAGTACAGACTGATGGATCAGTCTACAGATATACAAATGGCGGTGGCAAGTATGGCACAGTAATCGGCACTGGTGATTGCACTCTAACCGCTGACAGAAAATTATTAATCAACGGTTATCTTGTCCAACTAGTGAGTGGTTCAACTGCAACAGAAATTGCAAGCCTTATTAACGAGTACTCTATAACAAACGTAGTCGCATCTGCAACGGTAGATAACAAACTTGTCATCTCGGTTACTAATACTAATTTAGCATTGATTAACGAAAAACTTCTGTTACAGGCGCCAAACACGGATACATTCGGTGAATTAGGCATCCCTGTTTACACAAACACTCAAGTTATTACTGCCCCTCACAATGAGAGCAGAACATTATTTGGTAATACAATTGAGTTTAATGAAAGTGACTCAGTTGTTATTTCAGCTCCAGCATCAACTCGCTATTTAGGAACGACATTCGACTTTATAGATGACTCGAATTTAGACAATGATACATTATTTGATAACAACGCAACACGCTTTGTCGATACGTGGGACAACGCTGGTGCAGTATACATGTATGATTATCTTGCTAACTACAATGGCTCAGTCGCTAATTCTGGTAAATTTGTCTATGCACAAAACATAAACAACACAGATCAAAACTATGGCTTCCAACCATTATACGGCACATCATTAGATTTTTCTGACAACAAAGTTGTTATCGGTACACCAAACTTAAGTTACGGAGATTTAGAAGGTCAAATCACAGTATATGAAAATGCAAGCGGCCTTAAGGATTGGGCATTGCATAGACAATCATCAGCGGTGGTTGATATTAATAAAATACAAAACGCACAAATTTATAGTGCAGAAACAAATGACACGTTAATCAATTTAGATTACATCGATCCTATGCAAGGTAAATTGCTAGGAGCAGTCAGAGAAAACTTAGACTTTGTTAACAACGTCGATCCAGCATACTACAATGCAGAACTTGGTGGCGTTAATGCAGGACTTATTTGGGGGATTCGACAAGTAGGAAATCTTTGGTTTGATACAACTAATGTGAGATGGTTAAACTATCACCAAAATGATGTAGAGTACAATGCTAGACATTGGGGAAGAGTCTTCCCTGGTTCGCGAGTTTCTGTTTGCACGTGGGTTAGAAGTAATGTTTCTCCTGACAGATACACAGGTCCTGGAACACCTAGGAGTCTAACACAATATAGTGTTGAAGCATCATTGAATGCATCAAACACCGTTATCCCTACTTACTATTTCTGGGTCCTCAATACTGACACAGTAATGTCGGCCGAAGGCAAAACGCTCAGTGATACTACATTAGAAAACTATATTAGAAATCCAAGACTGTCTGGTATCGCATACTTTGTTCCACTATTGCAGAACACATTTGCTCTATATAACACAGGCGAATATGTTAATAATACTGACAGTGTTTTCCATATAGGCTTTGCAACAGGAAACAACGATGATCCTTCTCATCAAGAATTTAATTTAATTAGAGCAAACTTCTCTGATGACTTCTTACCAGGTCTACCAAAGTTTGGCGTACAAACACCTTCAAACAGCCCACGTGGACTATATGATCGTTTATTAGATTCGCTGTCAGGGGTGGATGAAATTGGAGAAGTAGTACCGAATCCATATTTACCGAAAGCAGTTCAGTCAGGTGTATTGTCTCGACCAAGACAGAGTTTCTTCTTTAGTAGATTCCTAGGCTTAGAAAATTACTTAAATTATGCAAACACAGTACTTGCACAATTTCCAATAGCTGAAACACGACAAGACGCGACATACCTGTCCAAGACAGGTACATATTATGACACGACAACTTACTGGGAATATGTTAACTGGTGGCTGCCTACTACCAACCCAGTTGGACAGTACAATAATAACACTAAGTCAACAGCATCAGTAGCAATCTATGCAGACTTGGCCGCACTTGTGGTTGATGCAGGTACTATTGTGACTGTTGAAACAAACGGAAATGGCAAGTGGGAAGTATATCGGTTTGATGGTAATGGTGTGTGGACTCGCATCGGGTTAGAAAATGGCACGATTAAATTCAAAATATATTTATGGGATTACGCCGCAGGCAAAACAGGCTTCGGAGAGAATTTCTTTGATACAGACACATATGATGATTATCCGAGTGAAGAAACACGTTGGATTATTCGTGCGTTGAACGAACAAATTTATATTGATGAACTTGTATCATTTAGAAACAAGTCGTTGATTATTTTGTTTGAATACATTCAAAGTGAAACAGATGAATCACAGAATTACTTACCTTGGTTGACCAAAACATCTCTGGTTGATGTATCACATGTGATCAGAGACTTAGAACCAATTCAAAACTATCAAGGTGATAACCAAGACTTCTTAGCAGGTTATATTAACGAAGCAAAACCTTATCACGTAGTTATTAAAGACTTCTTGTTTAAGTACACAGGGTTAGATACCTGGCAAGGCAATGTTACTGATTTTGATCTACCTGCCGAATATCAGACTAGTTCATTGTCGTATGTTTCTCCTCAATTAGTTTATCAAAATGCAAATTCGAACGCACAGTTTTTACCAATTGATCCGATTTGGTCTAGTCCTCAATATACTAGCTGGTATAATAATTACGGCGTGTCAATCACGGGTATTCCAGATTACCAACTAACTGTATTGGGAGAATACATGACACTTGGTTCAACATTCTTGTTTGTTGACAACGCACAGGGCTTCCCGATTAACGGAATAATTCAAATTGGTACAGAAATTATCGGTTACTCGTCTGTTGATCGTGCATTAAATTTACTGAGTGGACTACAACGCGGCATTAACGGAACTACAGCAGTTGCACACATACCAGGCGCAAAAGTTTTCATGGATCTTCCTGCAGTAATAGTTTTAGATGGTGGCAAGAATTATATCGAACCTCCAGAAATTACAGCATACATAGATACAACAAACTACCCAGAACCTAGGGTATTAGCACAACTCGAAGCAGTGATGAGCGTTGGTTCAGTGATCAGCGTGAACGTTATAAACCCTGGCGAAGGGTACGCTGTTTTACCAGAAATCAGAATTGCTCCCGCAGACCAGTTGTTTTTTGCAAACGCAGATATCAACTCTACATTACATACGATTAAACTGTTTGCTCCTAATATAATGACAGGTGATTTAATACAATACAAAGATGCAATCGCTGGCGCGGCAGTTGGCAAGCTAGTAAACGACCAATGGTATTATATCAATGTACTTGAAACAAACCCGACTACGATTGTTGCATTGTACACAAATTACAATGATGCAGTAACAGAAACAAGCAGAGTTAAACTTGTCGCTGGTACAGTCGATGGGGACTTCGCATTGAATATAGGCGCGAAAGCATCAGCAATTACCAGTTCATCACCGGTGAGACAAAATCAACTCGCGATGCGATTCGATAGAACTACTTACAAAAGTCAAATCACCGATTGGGAAACAAATGTATATTACGGATCATTCTTCGCAGGAGGCTACTTTAATAGCGAGAATGTATCGTCTTCTTCTATATCATTGCAAGCATCGCAACCTCCAATTACTTCGATTGCGGCCTCGGCTGAAGGCGCAATATTTGAAATAGCAGATATTAGTAATAACCAAGACATATTGTACACTACCTTTGCCCGTAGAGTTACAAACACCACCGCAACCGGAAACAAGATTACATTGAATCCATATGATGAGGGTACAGGTGCAGTAAACTCATCTGGTTCAACAATTGGCTTCACTGTCGGTATGCCGATTAAGTTCTCTGGTGCTACTATAGGTAATATTATAGCAGGTACAGTCTACTATGTCAAGTCTGTTGATAGCATAACTGAGTTTACAATCAGCGCCACTAATGGTGGAACAACATTTGTAGTAACCGATGCAACGGCACCGTTATCTGGTATAGATGCATTTGCAGGTGAAGTAACAGACACGGCCGTTTTGACATTAAACTATCCAGGTATGTTAATAGTCACAGCTACAGCATCGACATCAAATAAAATCACAATCCCACAAAGTATTATAGGTACAGGTGGTACTGATGGCTTCTATCCAGGCATTCCATTATTCTTTACCGGAACGACTTTCGGTGGCATTTTAGAAGATGATGTTTACTATGTAACTACAGTGGTTGATAATGAAACTATCACTCTCGGTGCATCAGCGACATCAGTTAGTACTACTGTTTTAGGAACAACTACATCCACGAATGTAGTCACGGTGTCTAGTACAACAGGCTTCGCAGTTAACGATGCAGTTATCTTTAACAACATGCGTAATTTATCTACGAATTTAGTGGCATTATCGTATGGCGGAATTGTATCGGGTACTTTATACTACGTCAATGAAGTTGTGTCAGATACTGAATTAAAAATAGCAACACAGATAAATGCTGGCGTATTAGCATTATCTGATGCATTTCTTATTGACGCGGGATCATTCACGATTGGTAACACATACCAAATTGTCACTGTAGGAACAACGATCTTCACAGACATAGGCGCAATCAATAATACTGTAGGTACAGTGTTCATTGCAACCGGAGTGGGCGCAGGCACTGGCGTAGCAACTTCTACTACTGCTTTACTAGGAAATCAAAAAGATACGTTGGACCTAACAACAGCAACCGGCGCAATGACAATGAATGTGTCATTGCCAATAGCACCTGGACAAGTTACTGGTCAGCAGTTTACACTTTATAATACCTCTTCGTTCTATTCTGATATTACGACTGGTGTATTATCAAACACAATCGATAGAGCGTGTTATGCTACTCTCGAGGGTGATGTTGGGGAAGGTACAAACGATAGAATTGCGTTAAGCAATTTAGATAACGGAACAATTAATTTTTACGTTGGTATGCCATTAGAATTCAATACTGTTCCAGTTGGTTCAGGACTAGCAACTGGTACAACTTACTATGTTAGAGATTTTTCAGACCCAGATGATAAAACTACCTACATCTCAGTCTCATGCTCAACTACCTCGTCATCAACAAATGAAATCACTTGTTTAGATACTTCATCGTTGTGGGTTAATATGCCGATCATATTCTCTGGCATTGGCTTAGGAAACATTATCATTGGCGATCAGTATTACATCAAAGCAATAGTAGACGCAACACACTTTACTATTGCAACAACACCAGGTGGCAGTGCTTATGACTTACTAACAGACAATGGTGTGATGACAGGTACTGGTAGTCCTTGGGTACGATTAAACGACATCTCTGATGCAATCATACCGATTAGCGCAGACACAAATACGGAGTTTAGTTTAACACAAACACCAACTACAAGTGCTATAGTTGATATGGCTTTCAAGTTAGGTGGGTACAGAGCAATACTAAGCAATGCTGGCGTAGGCTATGCAATTACTAACAAGATCACAATATCAGGTGCAGAAATAGGCGGAACAACTCCTGCGAATGATGCTACTTTAGAAGTCAACACTGTTAGTTCAACTGGTGCAATTACAAGTCTAATTGTTGCCGGAGACCCAGCAGACAAAGTTACTAAGTATTTCTTAAAGATCACTACTGCGAACCAACTTGAAGTTTACTCAGATGCAAGAATGACTGTTCCAGTTAGTGGTATTGGATTTGACTTTGTAGGATTTACATCCACAGATGTAGTAGAAACATTTGAACCATCAAACAAGATAGAACTGACAGACATTTCTGGATTTACAGTCAATGATGAAATAGTATTCATGGGAACTATCCCAGTGGACGGTGGTGGTAACCCATACTTTGCCTCGACTACATCGACTTCATATTATATTAAAACAATAGATACGGCTGATGATACTATTCAAATATCATTAGACCCAGGTGGAAGTGTTATTAATGTCGCAGTCTCATCAGTGACACCAGTGACTGGGTTAACTATTGCCAAAGCAGGTAGCTATGCGTTCTTACCAGAACCTTTCTACTTCAATCAGTCAATTGTAAAATACCTAAACAGAGTTTACAGATGCACTATCTCAAACAATGACACCGAATTCGTTATTGGTAAATGGGAAGAACTGCGATCAGATGATCGTGTCCTAAATGCACTGGATAGAGTAGAAGGATATTATCGACCGACTGTTAACATGCCTGGCCTTGACCTTACTCAATTGTTTAGTGGCGTGACGTATCCAAATGCGGTTTACTTAGGTAATGCATTTGCACCTGAAGATCAATACAGCATAGATACAGAATTAAAAGGCCAAGACTTCTATCCAACAGGTGTTTCAATTACATCTGTACTTTGGGACGGCACGAATTATCTCGCATCGTCTAATTTAAGCACTTACTCAGGACTGCTAACATCAGGTGCAGGTACTAATTGGACAATTAAACAAATCGCCAGTTCTGTTGTTGGTATAACTGATATTGTACTGGGCGCCGGCATTTATGTCATGTCTTCTACAAACACAGCGACACCAATATATAGAAGCAGTGACGGCATAATATGGACAACTAACTCATCAGCATTAACTATACCCGCTGTACAATTAAACAGTGTAGCATATAGAAATAATTATTTTGTTGCAGTTGGTGATGAAATCGTACAAAGCGATGATAGTTATGCTTGGCTTTCACGCAAAACATATGACACTGAATTAGCAGTTACTCTATACGGAGTACAATCAGTTGACACGAGTGGCTTTGCTGGATTCATTGCAGTAGGTAAGGGAAAGAAAAAGGATTATTCAACCGGCCTGACTGAACTTATAGACACAAATATTATTGTTTACAGTTACGAAGCAACTGGTGAATTCTGGCAGGATGGCCCATCATTAACTCCAAACGGATTCAACGCTGTTGATAGTGATGGAACGATTGCCTTAGTCGTTGGTGAAAATAACGTAGTCTATCAAACCAACAACGGTGGATCTTGGACAGGCGTCAATGAGGTTAGCGTTGTCTCTGTTAACTCAGTGACAGATCAAATCAACTCTACAAGCACAGCAGGTTTTCTGAACAGTGACCAAATAGTATTTTCGGATTCATTCAGTTCTTTGACTGCTGGCGTAGTGTATTATGTAAAAGTAATAAGCAGTACTCAAGTTGAGATATACTCAAATGTAGGATTGTCAACTCAAATCACATTGATAGATGATGTGATACCTTTACAGTGCAGAATGTCTCTGTATGATTCTACTGCTCAAACATTAAGAGATGTTATCTATGCTGATAGCATTTGGATGACAGTTGGAGACAACGGCCGAATACAAACATCGGCTGATGGATTGATTTGGACAACTCAAACATCAGGTACAACTAGTGACTTAAACGGAATTAACTATAATTCAGATACTGACGCATTTATTGTAGTTGGTGATGATAACACAATCATACAATCAACTGATGCTGGTGTAACCTGGATATCAACCAGTGTCTTTACTGTAGCAGAACCTATCTATGATGTCAAGGGCGCAGATTTCTCATACGGCTACGGTCCAGAAGAATTAGTTCCTGGATTAATCAAAGATAATCTCACAATGACAGTTGCTTCACGTCCTGGAACAGTTTGGGACGTTACAGAATACTCTCACGTAGGATACAATGTAGTATCTAATATAATGGGACCAACAACTGAATTCCAAGTTGATTATAGTTTCGATCAAATGGTTCAATATCCAATAAATCTTAGTCTGCAAATAATCGATGCTACTACTGGACTAGGAACAACCCTGGCAAAAAGCAATTACACTATTAACTGGTTGACTAAAGTAATAACACTAGACACTGCGCTGACATTCTTGCCGATGCAAACCTTGCGTATTGATGTTTATGAAGTAGGCAATGGTAATCAACTGGTCAAGGGATCAACTGACACTGACGCTATCAGAACAGTTGATGAAACTGGATTTGATGACATCTATGTAAACTGTAATTACAGTTCAACTTTCTTTCAAGGTTCAGGTCTTATAAGAACAGGCTCACATGCAATCGAAACACTAGCGACACAGACCGTAGCAGACGGTGATATAATAGTGTGTGATAGTGTTACTGACTTCACGATAAATGATGATATATCATTCCAAGGAGTTGTATTTGGAAATATTGTTGGTGATACCACTTATTATGTTAAATCAATTTCAACTGCGACCAGTTCTATTACTATATCAGAATCAATCGTTAGTGGACAGGCTGGTCCAACATTTATATTAGTCGATGCAACAGGTTCAATGATAGTTAATATTGACACTGGTACTGGTACTGTCTGGACTGATCCAATCGTTTATCATAACGGTAACAAACTTGTACTTGGTAGAACTAACTCAGTCAGTAGAACTAAGGCAAGTAACAATGCAATCACGACAGGTACAACTGTTGGCTTGGTTGTAGGTAGCAGAATCTACTTTGCCGCGACAATGTTTGGAGATGTTACACCGAACACAGAATATTATGTTAAAGCTATCATTGACGGTGATGAATTTACAATTTCTGAAACTATAGGCGGCCCTGAAGCAACACTTATAGACGCATCAGGTGTATCAGCTTACGTATCAAATGATTATGCTATAGCACAACAACCAAATGGTATACAAGCAAAACTTGTCTTCGGTCCTCCTAATTCGTATACAAACGAGACCGACTACATCGTGTATTCATTGTTCGGTGAGTCAGCTACGGCAACACAATACGGATACTCAGTTCCTGAAATACAAGAATTTACAGGTAATGGTTCAAGTGCATCATTTGCGTTAACTAACTATGTTGGAGATAACAACATTACGAATGCAATTGTTGAAGTTGCTGGCTTAAGACAAACTAGATCCCAGTACACGATCAGCTCGGGCCTAAACACAATATTGTTTAACTCCCCTCCAGCTATTGGAGCAAGTATTTCGGTACTAACCTACAATGATACTATGAGACAGTATCTAACATCTCAGTATGGCATCTCGGGCATCGCAGGCAGTGCATTCACAACAATAACTGTTACTGCTACCACGCACACAGAAGGTACATTTGATCAAGGTGTGGCCACACTCGCTGGAGATTTTAATATAGGCACTGAGTATACAATTGTAAGTACAGGTACAACAGACTTCACATTAATTGGAGCCGCAAATAGCACACCAGGGACAGTCTTTGAGGCAACTGGCGCAGGTACAGGTACAGGCACGGCAAGAGCCACTTTGCAAGCATACAATCAAGGTGACCTATCCTCAACTGCAGGAAACTTTGTTGCAGGCGTAACTTATACAATTGTAAGTACAGGTACAACAGACTTCACATTAATTGGAGCCGCAAATAGCACACCAGGGACAGTCTTTGAGGCAACTGGCATTGGCGCTGGTACAGGTACGGCAACGTCTACTACAGTAGCTGGAGATTTTAATATAGGTGTTACTTATATAATTGTAAGTACAGGTACAACTGACTTTACACTCATTGGTGCCGCAGATAGTAATCCAGGGACAGTCTTTGTCGCAACTGGTATAGGTATTGGAACAGGAACAGGTACAGCTACTATAACTGTTACATACGATGAATTACTTGACACCTTAACATGTACAGACACTTCCGTATTAACAGTAGATGAGCCGATTGTGTTTAGTAATCCAACCATTGGCGGAATTACCGCAGGCATCACGTATTACATATTAGAAATTATTGATGCAACTACATTTACTGTATCGCTGTCAATTGGTGGAATCCAAGTCACTGTGACTACTGATTCGGGATCAATGGTCGGTACTTCAAACGCTATCACAGTCGCTAACATTAGCAATATAGACACTGCTGTCAGCGCGCCATTAGCTAATACAAATGCTACTGCTACAGCGGTAACTACTAACGTCATAACATTCACTAGTACGGTAGGCTTTGTTGTGGATCAGACTATCTTCTTCACAGGAACTAACTTTGGTAACTTGGAACAAGGTACAATATACTTTGTTGATACAGTGAGCTTAGATGGAACCACTGCGACTATTAAAGACTCAGGTGGCACACAAGTTGTATTAGCACCCGGCTCGGGCAATATGCTAGTAGAAGTTGGTGGATCTCCAACAACACGAATTACAACAGGCATACCACATGCATTAGCAAACGACATCTTATGCACAATTGATGGTACATTGGGATCTGTGGGACTGAACGGCAACAGTTATTATGTTAAAATAATAGATGCAACTAGATTTGATATCTACACACAAGTTTACAATCCTGGACTCGATGCTGTAAATTACCCAGTTACTGGCATTAGTACATACGTAAGCGGTGGCTATGTTTGGAGACAAGGGACATTCTTCTTAACTACCACTGTAGCAAGTGAAACATCTGTTACTAATGATTTGATTACAGTTGCTTCAACTGCGGACTTGGTAGTGAATACTCCGGTGATCTTCACTCAGCAAGGACAGCAAGCAGGAGCGACTGTTTTAGGTGGATTAATTCAGGGCACAACGTATTATGTAAAATCAATTGATGTTAACGGCGTGGACTTTTCTGTTGGAGCGACCAGATCAGCAACGACCACAATAACATTGACAAATGAAACTGGCACAATGAATGTGACGCAGTGGGAACAAACAAATGTTGATAGGCTTTGGGTCACTGTAAATGGTTATCGTTTGCCAAATAATAAACTAAAAATTAGTTCAGACAACGAAGTGAGTCTGTTAACTGATATTGCACCTGGAGATGTTGTTATCATGACAAACATGATTCCATATTCAACTCCAAATGAAGAAATCTACTTAAACTTGGTAAACGCATCACAGGAAGCATCAATTTACAGAGCGAATGTACAAACACGCACTTGGTTATCAGCGTCGATTGAGGTACTAGCACAAAATGTCTTCGTAGGAGATGTGACCAGAGTAACAAACAGCATAATACAAAATGTATTAGCTCCAACACCGGTTGATAGCATTTACTCTATCGGTTTAACGTCCGAGAAAACTATTTTGAGTAGCGTTGTTGTTCTAAATACTACTACTGGAGTAACCCTGAGTTCTTCTACGTACAGCGTTGAAATCGAGAATTTAGCTCCGATCCTTAAGATCACGGATGGAGCGTATATCTCTGTAAATGATTCGTTGACTATTACATCGATAGAAGGTGCCACAATGTACATCAATGGAGAGCAAATTAACTTTGCTAGTGTAGATTTTGATAACAACTCTGTCGGTGGCTTACAAAGAGGTGCAAATGGAACAGCAATGCAAACGGTAATACCAAAATACACAGAGGTGTTTAGTTTATTGTCAGCAAACAAGCTATCTAGTGTATATTATAATCAGACATGGAACTCCTATGAATTTAATACTATTCAAGGAGATCCATTGCAGATCAGCAATACGGTATCTGCACAATTTCTACAGACTGACATTACTTAAATGATAAATAAAGAGATGAATGATAATAAATCAGAAACCAACAAGAAACCTACGGAAGACAACAGTAAACCTAACGAAATAGGTGGCTTTTATTTTTCGTCCAGCATTAAAATTACTGATCCTAATACCAAAGAAGTATTAGTGCAAGTAAGAGGAGATAGTTAATGTCGGCTGACCAAACAATATTAAAAATGGAAGGATTTCTGACTATCAGAGACTATAACACCGGCGAAGTATTGCAAGAAACACATAATGCTATTAACTATGAGAATATGTCTGAAGCAATAGCTGATACATTATCTAGTAGAGGTTACGGTGAGATATATCAAATGGCTTTCGGTAACGGTGGAGCATCTGTTGATGAAACTGGTGTAATTACCTATCTACCACCCAACTCTACAGGTCAAAACGCGGCCTTATATAATCAAACATACGCAAAAATCGTTGATGACACTAGTGTTTTCAACTTGGACCCAACAAGAAATAAAATGACTGTTTTTCACACGACTGGTAGAGTGTACACAGATATATTGGTACAATGTCTTTTAGATTACGGCGAGCCTGCCGGCCAGGCGGCATTTGATAACAGTACTCAAACAGATTCTAGCTACATATTCGATGAGTTGGGTCTACTGGCAAACTATGGTACTGATGCAAATGGCAACGTGATTACAAGATTGCTCACCCATGTTATTTTTCATCCAGTACAAAAAGCTTTGAACAGACAAATACAAATAGATTATACAGTTAGAATACAGGCTCTAACTAACTTAGTTACCATTTAAGATAAATAATAATAACGGAGATAATTAGAAAATGGCATATACAATTGTAAAAAGTGATGGAACAGTCCTAACGACCATTGCTGACGGTACGATTAACACAACAAGTACCTCGCTAGGCCTGCCGGGTCGAAACTATGCTGGCTACGGTCAATCATTAGATACAAACTTTGTACATGTAATTGAAAATTTTGCATTTAGTACACCACCAACAAACCCTCTCAGAGGTCAAATATGGTATGATACTGGTGCATCTACTCTAAAAGTATGCCCGACAGACGGTGAATCGAATGCATTAGCATGGTTATCATTGACTTCAACCAGTTCTGGTGGAAACACTACATTCGGTGCAGTCACTATTACTGGAAACGCATCAGCAAACAATTTTACAGCAACTAATGAAGTAGTTGCCAATGCATTCACATCAGGATACTTAACTGTAACTGCTAATGCAAATATTGCGACAGCAAACATTACACAAAGCACCATCGGCACATTAACTACTACTGCGTTAACAACAGGTAGCGTAACAACACCTGGTACAATGACAGGCGTATGGACAATGTCAGGAAATACTGGCACAAACGCTTCAGCATTGCTACTCAATACAGGTGGTGTTTATATTAACAACTCTGGTAACTTATATGGTATCAGAACAGACAAATACATGTATGCAAACGGAGATCCAATCTCGTTCGCAGGTACTTACGCCAACTCTAACGTAGCGGCATATCTACCAACATACAATGGTAACATATTAACAGTACAAACGCAAGCAACTACGGTAACAACAGGTGCTAACACAACAGCAGGAACATTGACCGGTAATTGGTCATTGTCATCTGGATCACGACTCACTGCAACATATGCGGATTTGGCGGAACGATTCTCAGCAGATGATGTCTATACTCCTGGAACAGTTGTTGAATTAGGCGGTGAGTATGAAATTACTGCGGTAAAATATGAATTAAGTGACGATGTATTTGGAGTTATTTCTGATAACATGGCGTTCTTGATGAACAACGGAGCAGGCGATAACAATACTCACCCAGCCGTTGCGATGACCGGTCGGGTACGTGTTAAGGCTATCGGCGTAATAAGAAAAGGACAACGATTAGTCAGTGCAGGGGCGGGTTATGCAAGGGCCGCATCTGAAGGAGAAGCAACAGCATTTAATGTTATTGGTCGCTCTTTAGCAGACAAAACAACAGAAAGCATTGGTGACGTAGAAGCCATTGTTACAATTAAATAACAGGAATTTAAGACATGAGTTACGCACAATTTGGACTAATCTCCGCAACAGATTTTAACACTCTCGTAGGTGGTAATCCTACAACTACGTCGAACACATTAAACACTGTTTGGGCAATTGGCGGCACAACTGCTGGTTATGGACAAACTGCTGTATCACAAACTTCAGTTGGTAGCACGGTTGTAGCAACTGGACAATGGAATTCACTAGTGACTAGCACAGCATCAGCGGCCGCTCATAGTGGATCATCTATCACTTCGGTAACAGCACCCACTGCAGGTGGAACTGTTACATACTTAAGTGCTATACCAACTAACTTAGCAACTATCTATTCCAATAGACGCGACGCGGCATCTGTTGGAAGCACTAGCACATCTACTGCAACACGTGGTACCTCATGGCAGAATAGTTTGACGTTTACTCATACAGTTACATTCGCATCTGGTGACGCGGCAAGGTATTTCTTTAATGCAGGTGGACAGATCAAAATGACTGCTTCACATCCAGGTGGTTCTGGTATTAATTTATTATTCTCTGACCTAGCATCAAATACTGGGACAGTGGTACAGTCAGCCCCTAATTCAGGTACAGTCACTATTGCTGGTACTGCGTACAACGGCATTACTAAAGTCGGTGGCGGCGGAAACGCACCAACAGTAGCCGCAGATGAAGGATATTTTGGAATGGCAACTGGGAACGCTACTGTGTTTACCCAACTTGCATCAACTGGACCTGCTTCCTACTTAAGTTCATTCATTAGATATATTGCCAAGTCAAACGGTACTCAAGGATCTAATGGAGATGCTGGTTCAGTGATCACTATCTACTCAGTATGGGACGAAATTCCTAATGATTTAGTAGCAAGTAGTGGCAGTGCGGTAACATTGACTTTGCAAAAACCAGAAACATCCAACTTGTCTGCGTCATGGGGCACACCAACGTTAGCTAGTTCAGTGACAGGTACTTAAGGAGAACGAAAATGGCAGTACAAGAGACAGAAGAATTCGAAGGCATACATTATCCAAATTGGCATGGTTCTCCATTCGACAGAGGAGGAGCAGATTCATGGTATGACAGAGGTGAACAACCTCATTACTATCCAAATGGTACTGGGAATGACCCAAGAATTGTACCACCTCAAATGAAAGAAGCTGAAATTAAGGCATATCTTGCCGGTTACAAAAGAAATGAACTATCCGGCGGCAAAAAAGACTGGTAATTAAGAACACCCAGTCAATCTTTTATTTTTACCCCTATATAATCGTCTAAATACTCGTGGGAGTATAGATTATATATGGATACAAAAACATTAATCAAGGATGCCAAAGCACGGTTTAGTCACAACTCTGCTAAGGCTTACTTAAAAGAAAAATATAACAGCAAACTCATCATTGCCGAACAAGGTGGATTGTGGAAAGCAGATGCTCACACCATTGCCTTATTGCATGCCTTTAATCACTTTCAGGACACGACAGTTCTAATTGACACTTTTGATAATCCAGTGGAAGTAGAAATTGCTTCTCTCTTAGAATCTTTAACGACCTTATATAATAATGTTATGACTGAATGGAATGCTGAATGGAAACAATTAGAAAACAAACGGTAAGCCAAGGTGCAGTCTTATTTGCATTTAATTCTAGCAAATATAATTATGCTGAAATGGCCGTCTATGCGGCAAAAAGAATCAATTTCTTTTTATCATTACCAACGACTTTGATTACCGACGAAGAATCATTAAACACAATAGACGCATCTGTCTTTGACAAGACTATTTGTGTTACACCAGATAAAGATAACATCAAAGATAATCAAGTATGGATCAACAAAGGTAGATACCAAGCATATGAAAGTAGTCCCTATGAGGAAACGCTTGTACTTGATGTTGATTATGTAATCAATTCAGACAGACTCTTAAAGACATTCGATATGTCTGATTCGTTTTGTTGTCACAACAGCACAGAATTTTTAATGTACAGCGGCGCCGCACAAGAAACATTAAGTTCGTATAGTTATAACACATTATGGGCAACTGTGATGATGTTTAAGAAATCACACCGTGCTAAACAAATATTTGAAGCATTGGAGATGGTACAAAATAACTACGATCACTATGCAAACATACACAGTTTTGTCGGTGGCGTATATCGCAACGACTATGCATTAACTCTAGCAGTTAAGATCGTGAATGGACATTCAGAAGTAGCGAGTGATTACATACCATGGAATCTTGTACATGTAGGAAAGAACACAAGTATTTACCCAGGCTATCCTGACTGCAAGATACTCGACCAGGAAGTAATTGCTTATAATGCAGAATTTACGGTGTTGTTCGATAACTGGAAGAACAGCAAAGTTAGAAAAGAATGGATGACAATCAATGACATGGACTTTCATGTCATGAACAAAGACTTGTTTGTGGGGATTATGAATGGATAGGGGATTTGTTATTATAGCACAGAATACGACCAAGGTC
>Ga0222664_1000126_pt1 | contig 59857 bp, 24 predicted proteins | sample AntAcemetagen604_FD_181147 | JGI IMG/M metagenome (GOLD analysis project Ga0222664, IMG submission 181147) | Saline water microbial communities from Ace Lake, Antarctica - #604 | ecosystem: Environmental > Aquatic > Non-marine Saline and Alkaline > Saline | place: Antarctica: Ace Lake... | reverse complement strand
ATGGAAACATAAGGGTAGAAAACTTACTGTTACCAAGTAGAACAAACCTAACAGGTCGTTTTATAGCCGATACCATTTGGTCAGGGGAGAAGAAGGTAAGATGGAATTGGAGTTCATGTTTGATGCAATCAACAGTAATTGCGCCACCTGCAGCAGTAATAGCACAGAAAGCAAGTACAGAAGCAGAAGACATCCTACCAATCACTACAGAAGTAAAAGTAGGAGCAACAAGCTTGCAGTTGTCACCAAACCCATCAAGAGGAAACTTCATGTTGAACTTAAGCACAACAGAAGTAAGCACCAACAGATTGGAGATTACGATAACCGGACAAGATGGAAGTGTAGTGATGCGAAAAGTTTACAACACGTTTAATGGCAACTATCAAGAAGAAATAGACATGAGTGGCTTGTCCAATGGTGTTTACTTCATCAACGTATTATCAGGTGAAACGATGATACACGAAAAGCTAATTTTAACCAGGTAAAAACTACCAATACCCTTTTACAAAAACGAAAGCCGCTTCATTAATTTGGAGCGGCTTTTTTTTACAATAAAATAGCCTTATCTTTTATCAAATAATATGTTAACTAATAGATATTAATTTTGCTTGTTAATAATTAGATAATTGAAAAACGCGTTTTTTAATAAATGGTACTCTGCGGTTAAAAAGCTAATCCTTAAAAATAAGGATGGTTTTTACCTGCTTCCAATATTATCTAATTCGCCCGAAAGCATTATTAAAAGCTTGGCTAAAATGCCTTTTGTTTTTCATGATAAAAAAAATCAAATTTTTGGTACCAAAAACCCAATATTAAATGCTACAATTAATTACCATAAATTGGAAAAGGGCTTTTGGTTAATGCATTCAAATGCTCAGTATAAAGAGAATATACATTATTTAAGGGAATTACATAAAGAAGTAGAATCTGATTATTATCTTCTTTTTATTGAATTGAACAAAAGTGTTGCAAGCTCAAAAAATGGCTTGATTGATGGCCTTACTTATGAGAATAGTAGTTGGGTATTGTTAAAACCACAAGGAAATTCTGACCATTGCCGTTTTAAAGGAAATGAAACAATATCATTGGCTTTATATTTTACAAAAGAGTGGCTTGAGAGTAATATTTTGCTAAACCAACACATAGATTCAAACCAAATCGAATATTTCCTTAATTCAACTTCAGGATTAATAATTCTACCAGAGGAAAATAAAATTTCATTGAAATTTAAAAACGAGCTAGAATTTCTTTTTAATGAAAAAATAGAAAGAGATAATATTCAAAATAAATCATGGAAAGAATTGTCCTTAAAGTTCATCAATCGATTTTTAATTAAAATAACCGAAGAAAATATTTCGGGAAAGCTTTTCGAAATAGGGCACATTGACCGGGTGAAAATTCTGAAAGCAGAGAAAATTTTATTAGAAAATTTACAATCAAAATTTTTGGGAATTGAACCGCTTGCAGAGATGGTTGGCTTATCCGCTACAAAACTTAAAGCCAATTTTAAATTGGTTCATGGAGAAACCATTTTTCAATTCTTTAGAAAATACCAGCTTGAATCAGCAAGAAAAATATTTAAAGATAATGGGTTGCCCGTAAAAGATGCTGCTACGCTATTTGGTTATTCAAATTCAAGTAAATTCATTGCTGCCTATAAAAATCAGTTTGGTATTTCTCCAGCTGCAGATAAATAATGGTATAATGTTTCGTTTGTGTTATGTTTTTTAACAAATTTTAATATTTGTCGTTTCGGGCTAATTTTATTTCGGTAATTTTTGTTTCTTTATCAAATTGAATCAATTTTCGAATAAACCGCCTTATGAAAATGAAATTTTCCAATACCTTAGTTTTACTCTTCATATTTATTCTTTCAATCTTTACCAGCCATAATCTCCAGGGGCAAATACTAAAAGAAAATTTTGACAACAACAGTTACCCTGACTGGTATGTAAAAAACAACACTCAACCACTAACAAGAGGAGGAGCTTCATGGCAAATGCGGCCATATGATCCTTGGGCTGGTGCTGAATTTGGGCAATCAAATTTTACCAGCATTGTCGATGACATTGTGGGTACTTTTTCAGGAACTTTAAGTGCCTTAACTTTTGGATTAGTAAAAACTGAGAAAATATCACAACGTTTTGATTATGCTGTGGTTGGTTACACCCCAGATGATTATGATGGTGCAAATATGAGTCAATGGTTAGTAACTCCATATTTACGGGGGTTAAAAAACGGTGATAAAGTTTATTTTAGAACCAGGTCTCAACCTCTTGACTTTAATGCTTCCACTACATTTAAAAGACTCTGGTCCACCATGAATTTAAATTTTGATGATGCAGGTGACCAAAATAGACCAAATAGGTTGGAAGTAAGGTTAGATACGAATGCAAATCAAAATGGAATAAATCTACCAAACAAAGGAGCTGATGATTTTGGAGGTTTTAATATTCTATTAAAAGTTGTTAACCCCAATTTAACTAATGAGGGATACCCCCAAACATGGACTGTTTTTGAAGCCACAATTACTGGCTTAAAAAATAACAAGCTATATAATGGTAGGATAGGATTTTGGTACCATTTTCCAAATGGCGGATACAATAATTATAGATCTAGGTATTCTTTGCCTGGGCCCGACGCCACTGTTTTTGCCATTGCAGACCAAGCAAATATGCCTGTGGTAGGATACATTGGCCCTACCTTATCTTTATTAAGCAGAACCCAACCACAAATAGGTAGATGTGGTACTTATGTAGGAATAACTGATATTGAAGTAAAAGCAGGAAATGAATTCTTTCTTTTGAAACCCAATAAAGCTGATGAATTTATTTTGGTAAATGGAACAAATACTCCAAGCTCAGCAGAAGGAACAAAACTTGGGTATGATGGTTCCAGAAATTGTGCAAATGCATCAGGATTTAACTATCAATCTTCACTTACTTTAATAAATCAATCAGGCTCCAATCCCACATTTACCTATCAATTGAATGGTTCAGGAAAAGATGGTTTTATTGTTGAATTAAAACCACCCGCTAATGGTAAAAATAAATTGGGAATCAATATTTCTCTTAAAGAGGGGATCAGCCCAGCCACAAAGTATGCACAATTAAATCTTCTGGCTAATGGAGTTCCAATAGGAACAATTAACTTGGCCTATGAAGTTAATCCTGCTAAACCTCCTACCGCTATATGTACAGGTGAAGTTAGGTTAAGGCCAGTATCGGCCACTGATGAAAGATTTATATTAAGAGATACTTCTGCAGTAAAATTTTCCAATGGTTCTGTAGATTGTACTCCTATTGCCTCACGTACTTGGGTTGACGACTTTGGAAACCCTATAGCTTATAAAGAATGGACTTGTAACGATGTGTCTAGTATTCATCCTGTAAAAATCAAAGTTACCAATACCGCTGGTCAATCTTCAACCTGCCAAACTAATGTAAGGTTAGCTGCAACTATCGATTATTATAATAATATATGTCAAAATCAAACATATTTTTTAAAGAGTAATGAACTCGAAATGGCCTACGATTCTCTTAATATTCCAATACTAGAAGGTCCATGTTCTGAGTTAAGCACTGTAAAAGCCGAAATTAATTGGAAGGCATATTATGATGATGGATATAATGGAAATAGGTTATTGAATTATTCTTCTAGCTTAGTTGAGGGTCAATCATTTGAAGTTGGTAATCGTAATATAGAATATAGATTTAATAGTTTTTCGGGTGACTTTGCTGGGTATTGCAAACAAAGTGTAACCGTTGTTGATACTATAAAGCCTATTATAACACTAAAAGATACTTTTTATGCAGATTTTGCGCTATATAAAGAAGTGCCTTTTAGGACCCCTGCAGAAATTTTAATTGGTTTAAAGGTTTATCGTTTTAAAATTCAAGATATTCTTACATCGTTTAAAGACAATACCGAGACAGAATATGATAAAAGCAAAAGCCATATTATACTTGACTATGGCAGCGGATTTACTCAAAATCAAATATTTGGTAATACTGAAGTAAGGTACGGTTGTGCAGATGCCAATGGAATAAAAAGAGTTTTATTAAGAATGTATGACATTCATGGAAACTTCTCAGAAGATAGTGCCTTCGTTAAATTTGCTGATTATGTTCAACCAAAATGCATAAAAGAACCTTATGAAGTACTGCTAAATCATGCAAATAATGGAGTTTCAATACTTTACCCTATTCGGTTAATGGATAAAGAAGACTCATCGGTTGTAAATTCTAATCAAACTTGTTCGGGATTATTTTACAATTTACAACTTCAAAATAATATTGTTACATGTAATGATGTGTACAATGGCAATGATGGCTTATTTACAAGGAATGTAACTTTTTTAGATGCAGGATTAAATCAAGGTAGTTGCGATGCACCTATTCTCGCAAAAGATGAACCAATAAGGGCACCATGCCAAGACACGGTTGTTGTTTTTGTGCCGGCAAGTTCAACCCAAGCTTTATATCAAACAAACCCTCCTGCAGAGTTTTTCTGCAATACTCAAGGTCTTTTTTCAAGAACCTATGGATATAATATTAACGGAACCGAAAACTTTGATCGTAATTCGGTGGTTGGGCAACAAAATGAATACTTTTATCCTGGTATAAATAGGGTAAAATATCTGCAAGAAGATTCTGTTTACGGAACATTCAGGTGTAATCAAACCGTTGTTTCCATTGATAATATTCCACCACTTCCTAACCCTTATATAAGTATGTCAGATACAGGAAGAGATATTGGGCAATGGGCTCCAAATATCTCTATTGGTCCACTTGCTGGATATCAAGGTTGCTATTACGAGTTCTTTGATATTTATAATCCATTTTATGTTCAAACATTGGATAAAATGACCGTTGAAATTACTGGAGCCAGTGCAGACCATTATACTTTCGAAATTGCGGATTTATATGGTAACTTTTCTGCATCTCCTCCTGAATACACTGGAACCATTCCACTTGGTATGTTCAATTCTTGGAAAGCAAGAATTGGCCTAACTCCAAGTACTTTTGAGAATCTTGATTCTGGAATTACCACTGTGGTTTTTAAAGCAACCGATTATGCAGGTAATGTTACTGAGCTAACTCGAAAATTTCAAGTAAGAACACCTACGCTTCCAATACCTAATCTTGGTTCTGATATTCTTACCGATTTGGAAAATAAAAAATACAAACCATTTAGTTATGTTTATGTAGACAATTGGGGAACCAATGTTGGTGAGTTTCAATCTGAATTTATTGAAGTAAAAATTCCAAGTCCATTAGAAATAAAATGTGAGTCTGAAGTATACAAATGGTTTTATAAAGTAAAAGATTACGATGGAACAATAACTGCACAAGCAGATTCTCTTCATCAAGACTCTGGAGCCACATTGTACTTACGCACAGGCCCATCTTTTAATGTAAACCATAGAAATGAAGTTGAAATAGGGTATTATTATTTTGGAAATAATAAAACAACCATAATTGGCCCTACTACATATTCCATAGTTTATAATGATGAGTTTACTGTTTTTAAAAGCCCTGAAGACACCTTGTTGGATATTACTACCGATCAAGATTACATAAACTACACTATACCAAAACCGGTGAACCTTCCTGATGGTTCAGTATGGGGTTTTGAATTGAGCGGATCCACATTATACAAAACTCCTCAAAACACATCCTCTTTAAACAAACATCAGTTAGCTTCATTGCAGGTTGCAGGATTTGGCCAAGATGGGGCATTTCCCTCAATTTCTGCCGATTCTAGTATTACCCTACCCTTAAATATTGGAATTAATTATTTAAAATATGTTTGGATTGAGCCAAGTGGTAATTTATCAAGTTTTGTCCAAGCCTCGGTAACACACAAGGCTACTGTTAGAGATGTTTCTTCTCCAACAATAACCTGTCCTGCAAATGACTCTTTGTACATACCTGATTCAACAAGTTGTACAGTTTCAATTGGTGGGCCTTGCCAACAAATTACAGGATTTACTGGACCCTATGGTGCAACTGGTATTGGCCTTTTTGGTAAGAATTTAGGTGGCACGATAGATAAATCTGATTTACCAAATTCTGTAACCTTTAATTCTAATAAGGGATTACAGTCTGAAAACGATCTGCTAATTAGAATTCGCCCAAATTGTTCAGGTACAATTTCCTTTAATTGGGAGTATAGCTGCACCCTGCCGCAATTTTTTAAGCCTGTTGTTGAAATATACGACGAAAATGGAGGTCATTCAAAAAGTAGTATTAGTGGATTTTCTGCGGGTAATCCAGGAACTCAAACAGGGTCTTTTTCTTTGAATGTTGGCTATGGTTTTGATGTTTTTATTGGAATTGACGAAGCTGGTATTGTAGATGGAAATTTTAAAATAACCAATTTTACTGCTCCCTATTCAGACCCTTCTGTAACCATCGGGCAACCTAGCTTCCTTGATAAAACCAATACTAATTTCCGAACCACATTAAATCCTGAATTAGAAAGTGGAACACATAATATTTACTATGAGGTAAGTAACCATTACAATGGAAACCTAGCAACCTGTAACCAAACTATTGTTGTTGTTGACACCTTTAATAGAAGTTTAGTTTGTAAGAATGATACATTATTTTTAGATCAAAATAATAAAGCTTTCTTAACATCAGATGATTTTATAACATCATGTTTTCCATTAGAGGGGCTCGTTTTAAGCCAAGACTCATTTACATGTTCAAATATTGGAGTTATTCCTGTTTCGGCAACTGCATTTAAACCAAATGGTGATAGTGCTACTTGTTCTGTTAATATAACGATTGTCGACACGGTAGCTCCTTTAATAGACCGCACAGCAGTTACCGTATTAGGCTCTTCAATAGGCCAATATCAAACTAAAATAACCGACAATTGTGGGGTAGCTTCTCATTCAGCCAATCCGTCATCTTTTTCATCGTGCGATATTCTACCCGAAGGAAATATTATTACAATATCTGCTACTGATTTAAGTGGTAATATTACCACTGAAGGAATTAAGTATAATTTTTATCCATTAGGTGTAGGGTATCAAGATTATCCTACCACCGATACCGTTTGTGCTGGTGAGCCTTTTACCTTACGAAGTTCTGATACTATTTCAACATATTACGATTGGAGAGTAAATGACTTAAATGATACCAATAAATATTGGTCAAAATACGCAAGTGCCGATATTACAACTTTTAGTGCAGGTTCAGAACACCAATTTAGGGTAACTCGTGATGAGGTGTTTGATAAAAACGTATCGTTTTTATCTACTTGGAATACTGATTTTTCAAGTGCAGGTAAAGTTAAGTTTTATAAATTAAATCCAGATCTTCAACATTGGGAACAAGGCCCAGCACAATTTACTGATGTTCAAAGTCATATTTTCCCAAATCATTACTCTTCATCTATTGAAGGAATGAATTTGATTTATCTGAACAATCAAGGCTCCCTAATGACATCGTCGCACCAAAATAACCAATGGGCAACAGGCCGAGTTATTGCCAAAGATTCTCAATCAGGTTTTGTATATTCAGGATTCCAAGATTTATATTATAATCATCCATATTATTATGCAGTTTTTAGCAATGGATTCACATTTGTTGGGTCTGTTTCAGACTCTGGATATGTAAGTGATGCAGATACCCTTTTTGATGGCAATGTGGGCGCCACTAGTGCAACCATTAATATTAAAGGAGCAGGTAAAATTGCTTATGTACATAACAATGGGCAAAACCTTATTTATGAGTTTCAATCTGATTCTTCACTTAACTCAACAAGCTTAAGTTCCGACCCCGCAAACAACAGTTCAACGTTTGAATTAACTAACCATAACAATGTTGTTTACCTTGCCCATAAAACTTCTAATAACAAAGTAAGCGTTCACCAATACAATGGTAATAATTCTTGGTCTATTGTTGGAAATACAGAATTTTCAAAAGCCAATATTTCACAATTAGATATTGCTTCTCTAAAAGGAAATTTATTCGTAGCTTATAGCTTTTCAACTGATTCTGTTGCACTTGAAAAATTCAATGGTTCAAATTGGGATTTAGTTTCTACTCAACAAATTGGTTCATCATCCATAAAAATTGAATTAATCGATATTCAAGGAGCTCCAGGAATTCTAAGAAATAAGGTATTATGGCGATATGACAATTGGAAAGAACTACCAAGCTTGAGCAACCAAGAAAATATAAATATACCTACAGTTTCAGCAGGTCATTATTTGTACCAATCTACGGCCTATGGAACTAGCTGTGTATTTAACGTTTCAGAGCCCCAAGAAATAGTGGTTAATCAACAACCTACCATTTCAGTTTCTGACCGATATATTCAAGATTCTAGCCTTGTGGTAATTTCTGCCAATGCTTCTAAAGGCACAGTGTTATGGTCTGATAAAGCAAGTATGAACAATATTTTATTTACTGGAAGCAGTATTCCAGCACAAATAATTTCAGGAAATCTATCCTATTACGCTTTTGCATCAGATAAAGGATGTGCTTCTGATACCGTAAAAATGGATGTATATATTTTAATGGATTCACTTTCTATAACTCATGATGATTCTATTTGCCCTGAAAGTTATGCTGAGATTTCTCTAGATTTTAATACAGGGCCCAAAACAGTAGAGTTGTACAAACAAACAACTGCAAATGAATGGGAGTTTTACCAAGGCCCAACTACCGGTAAAAATTTAGGGTTTTACCCTGATTCTACGGCCAATTACCGTGTAAAGCTTTTGGATGGCTATAACAACAGTTACAATGCCGGAGGTATTGAATACATACAAAATGATTGCCCTTCATGCGACAATGGAAAGTTTGCATTTGTTCCTACCGAAAACCCCACAAATGAAATTACCATGGAAGCATGGGTTTACATTGAAGGTAGTGGTTCCAACATTGCAGCAACAAATGTTTTTAACATGACCACCTATAACACCAATAATCCGAGTTTAGAATGGCAAGGACCCATAGCTTGGAAATATGGATATTTCTATGTTACTAATTTTCAACCTGGAGTTGGAGGGGGAACAAGACAAGTTACATTGCCAGCAATTCAAGGTGCAAATACCAACAAATGGATGCACCTTGCTACAGTAGCAAGTTCTGATTCTCTAAAGATTTATTACAATGGCCAATTGGTAAAGGCTGAGGCCCAAAGTTCAACTTACCCAATAAAAAGTTTTTCAACCGATACATCCAATGCTGCGGTTTTCGAGGCCACTCAGTACTTGCAATTAGTTGATGAAATTAAAATTTGGAAAACTGCTAGGACACAAGCTCAAATTCGAGAAAGCATGAATGCTTGTCAAGACCCTATAAATCAAGACTTAATTTTCTACAATAGCTTCTCAAAAAAAGTTTATGCTCCTTATGGGTTAAGGCATTTTACAAAAGGTGTTGGCTCTGCAGTTTCTGTATTAAATGATTATGGCTTTCCTTTAGGGGAGAATTTTAGAAAAAGCGCTTGTGAAACTCAACAACCAGGAACAAGGTATTCTGAACCATTCTCAATTGCAGTTTTAAACAATCTTCCTTACCTAACAAATTATGATGGATATTTTGAATCTCCTAATGATTCTGCTTGCGGACTAGATGTTTTTGATGTTTATGCAAGCGCCTCATCAGGCAACGTACGGTGGTATGACGCAGAAGAAGGCGGAAATTTAATTTTTGTTGGCGACACACTAACAGTAAGTTTAGAAAAAGATACTGTATTTTATATTTCTTCTGAGTCTGACAGATGTGGAAGAAGGGAATTAGAGGTAACAACCCCTGTAGTTCCTTTAAGCTTTTATGCTAGACCAGATACATTTTGTATTGGAGATAGGTTTAGAGGAGGTGATTTTGAAGGTTACATTAGTGGTGGAATTCAAGGGTTTGGATATTTTACCTCCCAAACAGATACAAACTTAATTTATGGAGATAAATGGGAGGATTTTAGAAATTCATTATCCGTAAATGAAATTGACTCATGTTGTTCAAATGAGTTAGCATGTTGTCCTTATTTTGGAGGCGGAGAAGATGGACCCTCACTTCCTTCTTATTACATCAACCAAACAGATACTCTTTGGGTGGAAGGATACGGTCAATACTGTAAAACAAATAGAGTTCCATTTGTAGTTCATACACAAGAATCAAAAGTTACCAATATTTCAGCGGATAAGGTTATTTGTCAAGATGATTCTGTGAGGCTTTTTATTGAATGGACAGGAGGTGATATGGAATTTGACAATGGGGATGATTGGGTTTACGTTGGAGCTGATGGATGGGTAACCACATCATTAATTACAGAAACTACAACGTTTGAATTTTACTTAGATAATGATTGTGATATCGATGAAAACTATTTTGAGGTTACCGTTTTTTATGGAAGTATGGTAAACGAAATTGATGTTACTGTTAATTGTGATAATTATGATTGGAGAGGAAATAACTTTACACAAAGTGGAACCTATTTTGATTCATTAATTTCAAACTCTGGATGTGATTCTATACTTCAATTGAATTTAATTTTAGATCAAGGAGTTCAGTTTGTTAACAATGCAACCATTACATGTGGTCCTTATTTGTGGAGAGGCAATACCTACACAGCACCTGGATTGTATTATGATACCTTAATTAATAGCTTAGGATGTGATTCTATAATTCAGTTAAATCTTCAATATATTCTAGGCCCAACCATTGCGTATGATAAATTGCTTTGTCCAGGAGGTAGTACAAACCTAGAGTTGTTAAATACCAACCCTTTATTTACTTATACTCTATTTGACGCATTAAATGACTCAAGTATAATTGGACCAATTGTAGGAAATGGAGCAACTTTATCACACACAACCCAAAGTCTATATCAAGACCAAGCTTACTATACTAACGCAACATCTACTTCAACTCTTTTAAATCAAGGTACAGGTTCTGCATTAGATTTTGATGGAGACAAAGACCGGGTAAATTGCGGAAATGATACGAGTGTTCAAATTACAGGCACCAATATTACACTTGAAGCTTGGGTTTATCCGAAATATTTTGAGTATTCCTTTAATAGCGCCCATATCATAAGTAAAGAAACCAATTCACCCGATTATGGTTATATGCTTCGTACAGGTTCAAATGGGCGAATCAATTTTAACATAGGGAGTGGGTCATGGAATGAAATTACTACTCCCAATTCAGAACTTGTTTTGAATGAATGGCAACATGTAGCTGCTACCTATGATGGCACGACTATGCGTATTTATGTAAATGGAAGTGAAGTTTATTCTCAGAACAAAACATTTACAATTGGTAATTCAGATCACAACCTAACCATTGGTGGCTATCCTAATGGTGGCAGTGAGTTTACAGGAATGATCGATGAGGTAAAAGTTTGGAAAATCACAAGGTCTCCTTCAGAAATATTAGCTGATATGTTCGTTGAGTCCGATGGAAGTGATATGGGTTTGGTTGCCTACTACAATTTTGATCAAGATTCAACAAGTACAATTTTAGATTTAGCAAATAATAATAATGGGACGTTATTATATTTTGATACCCTTGCTGATTGGACAAATGGATTTGGGCCATCTTATAATACATGTTCTAGTTATACAACCGATACCATTTACGTTAACGTTTTAGTTGATACCAATGTGTTTAATGTTGCTACTTGCGAATCTTTTGAGCTTGCAGGGAATACTTATACCCAAAGTGGTTCTTACACAGATACTTTAGCGTCATCTTTGAATTGTGATTCTATTGTAACAATCAATTTAACTATTCTTAATCCAACTATAGACACATTAGAGATTGTTGAATGCAATTCATATCAATGGATTGGAACCACATTTAGCGCATCGGGAATATACTTTGATACCTTGGTAAATAATATTGGATGTGATAGCTTAATGGTTTTAGATTTAACCATTAATAACTCAAGCAGTTCAATTCTAGGAATTAATTCATGTGGCAATTATATTTGGTTGGGTAATGAATATACTCAAAACGGACATTATTTTGATACAATTCCAAATACGGTGGGCTGTGATTCAGTGATGCAGTTATATTTAGCAATTAATCCTATTCCATTTGATACCTTTAATATTACTAGTTGCAATAGTTACACTAGGAATGGAAAAGTATATACCATCTCAGGTTCATATAATGATACAGTTTTTGTTGCAAATAGCTGTGATTCTATAATTACGTTAAACTTAACCATAAACTCAGTTTCTAAAGAAACTCTAAGCCCAACAAGTGCATCAGTTTGTGTTGGTTTTTCTGCAACAATTTCATCTGCTAGTTCTGAAATAGGTGTGCAGTATAGTTTAAAAAATGGTTTAGGAAATACTGTAGATGGACCAATATCTGGAACAGGCTCAAGTTTGTCTTTTAATACAGGAAATTTAAATTCATCTGATAATTTTTATGTAATTGGTGAAAAATCTACGTCTTGTTTAGCCAATTCAGATACTGTTTCTATTATAGTAAACCAAGCCCCAATAATTTCTATAATGATGCCTTCAACTCCAACCTTAAATGGAACAAATGAAGGGCTTTCTATATGGGGACCATCTCAGGTAGCAGCAGACAATTTAGCAGGCTGGCAAGGGGTAAATATTCAAAACCTTTTTGTTACCATGGATGAAAACTATGTCTACTTTGCAGCAGAAGCAATTGGAGTGGCAGACTGGATGAGTTGGGGTTTTACCATAAACACGAAAAATGGTGGTGGCAACTCAGACCCATTTGGACATGGCAATATATCATTCAGCCATACCGAATTACCAGATTTTGTTATTAGAGGCGGATATACCAATAATTCATATAATCGAGAAATAGTTTCATGGGATGGCAATGCATGGCAATATTCAGGTTTAAATAGTTCAGATTTTGGAATAACCGAAGGTTTTGTTGAAATTCGAGTGGCAAAAAGCATATTAAATATATCCGAAGTTTTAGATGTTCAGTTTTTTGTAACCGGAAATGATGCAAGTAATCATGCAACTTTTGATGCTGTACCAGATGATCAAAATACAACAGCTTGGAATGGTTCTCCTACAGCATTAGATAACTATTCTTCATTCTCGCCAAATGGCCTAATTGGAACCCAAAGTTTTACCACACTTGGCACCCAACAATATATTGCCTTTCCATTTGGAGGGTCATGGCTCGGACAGGGGGTAAGTTCAATAGGTCTATTAACAGCAGATGGTGTTTTTATCGACTCAATTAGTTATTCCTTTACTAACTTTAATAATTGTGTTGGGAAAGCTTCACTGCCAACTGATGTAAATGTTCCTTGTCCTCTAAAAGAAACTTTAACTGCTGCAAATACAAATGTTTGCTCAGGATCGTCAACCACCTTAACAATTGCTTCGTCAGAAATTGGAATCACATATACCTTAAAAGATGACTTAGGAGTTACCATAGATGGCCCTACTTCTGGAACAGGTTCAAGTTTATCTTTTAATTCGGGAAGTTTAAGTTCTCCAAGTGATTTTTATTTGATAGGAGCATCAAGTTCAGGTTGTTCTATAAACTCAGACACAGTTACCATAGGAATAAACAGTCCAACAACATGGATTGATACAATCGTAACATGTAACGCAAGCTTTACATGGATCGACAACAATGTTTACAGTCAATCCAATAATACTGCAACGTTTACTTTACCCAATGCAGCAGGTTGTGATTCGGTAGTTACTTTAGACTTAACCATGAATTCACCAAGCACTAGGATAGATACAGTGGTAACATGTAATTCAAGCTACAAATGGATAGACAACAATGTTTACAGTCAATCCAATAACACTGCAACGTATACTTTGCCAAACGCGACAGGCTGTGATAGTGTTGTAACATTAGACTTAACGATGAACAGTCCAACAACATGGATTGACACCATTGTAACGTGTAATGCAACTTATACTTGGATCGACAACAATGTTTACAGTCAATCAAACAATACTGCAACGTTCACTTTACCAAACGCGACAGGATGTGATAGTGTAGTAACATTAGACTTAACGATGAACAATCCAACAACATGGATTGATACAATCGTAACATGCAACGCATCGTATACTTGGATAGACAACAATGTTTACAGTCAATCCAATAACACTGCAACGTATACTTTGCCAAATGCAGCAGGTTGTGATAGTGTAGTAACATTAGACTTAACCATGAACAGTCCAACAACATGGATTGATACGATTGTAACTTGTAACGCAACCTATACATGGATCGACAACAATGTTTACAGTCAATCCAATAACACTGCAACGTTCACTTTACCAAACTCAGCAGGTTGTGATAGTGTAGTAACCTTAGACTTAACGATGAACAGTCCAACAACATGGATTGATACCATTGTAACGTGTAATGCAACTTATACATGGATTGATAACAATGTTTACAGTCAATCAAACAATACTGCAACCCACACCTTGCCAAATGCAGCAGGTTGTGATAGTGTAGTAACATTAGATTTAACAATGAACAGTCCAACAACATGGATTGATACAATCGTAACATGCAACGCAAACTATACTTGGATCGACAACAATGTTTACAGTCAATCCAACAATACTGCAACGTTCACTTTACCAAACGCAGCAGGCTGTGACTCAGTAGTAACCTTAGACTTAACGATGAACAGTCCAACAACATGGATTGACACCATTGTAACTTGTAACGCATCGTATACTTGGATAGACAACAATGTTTACAGTCAATCCAATAACACTGCAACGTTCACTTTACCAAACGCAGTAGGCTGCGATAGTGTAGTAACGTTAGATTTAACAATGAACAGTCCAACAACTTGGATTGACACCATTGTAACTTGTAATGCGACCTATACATGGATCGACAACAATGATTACAACCAATCTAACAATACTGCAACTTATACTTTGCCAAATGCTGCAGGTTGTGACTCAGTAGTAACGTTAGATTTAACAATGAACAGTCCAACCACATGGATTGATACAATTGTAACGTGTAATGCAACTTATACTTGGATCGACAACAATGTTTACAGTCAATCCAATAACACTGCAACATTTACTTTACCGAACGCAGCAGGCTGCGATAGTGTAGTAACGTTAGATTTAACAATGAACAGTCCAACAACATGGATTGACACCATTGTAACGTGTAATGCAACTTATACTTGGATCGACAACAATGTTTACAGTCAATCCAACAATAATGCAACGTATACTTTACCCAATGCATCAGGCTGTGATAGTGTGGTAACGTTAGACTTAACAATGAACAGTCCAACCACATGGATTGACACCATTGTAACTTGTAATGCAACCTATACTTGGATCGACAACAATGTTTACAGTCAACCCAACAATACTGCAACGTTCACTTTACCAAACGCGACAGGCTGCGATAGTGTAGTAACGTTAGACTTAACGATGAACAGTCCAACAACATGGATTGACACCATTGTAACTTGTAATGCAACCTATACTTGGATCGACAACAATGTTTACAGTCAATCCAATAATACTGCAACGTTCACTTTACCAAACGCGACAGGCTGCGATAGTGTAGTAACGTTAGACTTAACGATGAACAGTCCAACAACTTGGATTGATACAATCGTAACGTGTAACGCAACCTATACTTGGATAGACAACAATGTTTACAGTCAATCCAATAATACTGCAACGTTTACTTTACCCAATGCAGCAGGCTGTGATAGTGTTGTAACATTAGACTTAACGATGAACAGTCCAACAACATGGATTGATACCATTGTAACGTGTAACGCGACCTATACTTGGATAGACAACAATGTTTACAGCCAATCTAACAACACTGCAACGTTCACTTTACCCAATGCAGCAGGCTGTGACTCAGTAGTAACGTTAGACTTAACCATGAACAGTCCATCCACATGGATTGACACAATTGTAACTTGTAATGCGACTTATACATGGGTAGACAACATTGTTTACAGTCAATCAAACAATACTGCAACATTTACTTTACCCAATGCAGCAGGCTGTGACTCAGTAGTAACGTTAGACTTAACCATGAACAGTCCATCCACATGGATTGACACAATTGTAACTTGTAATGCGACTTATACATGGGTAGACAACATTGTTTACAGTCAATCAAACAATACTGCAACATTTACTTTACCCAATGCAGCAGGCTGTGATAGTTTGATTACACTAGACTTAACCATTAACAGTGGATTTTCCATGAGCAGTATTGATACAATTTGTAATGGAGATACTTTAGTTTTAGGAGGAAGTAATTATTACACTTCTGGTATTTATACTGATACCTTACAAACAACAAATGGCTGTGATAGTATTGTAGTAACCAATTTATTTGTAAATACAGGTTCAAGCCTTAAAGTGGATACGTTAAACAACCCATGGTGCAACCAGGTTAGCTTCTTAGTAAGTTCAACCCAAAGTGATTTAACTTATTATTGGTCAGATAACACCGTAGGTGAGCAAACTGAGGTTTCATTAAGTGGAGGTTTAAACCAGAGCTTAACAGTTTATGGCATCAGTTCAAATGGATGCTTTAGTGAAACGGCCACAGTAAATTACCATGCAGCAGATTTTATAGAATCATATACTTTATTGGCAAATGATTTTATAAGATTAAAAGCAGATAATAAGGTTTTAAATGGAGCTGTTGGAGTACGTAACCCCAATGGAAAATTGGCAGTAGATAATTTTTCAGGCCCCAAAAGCTCACATGGATTTTTAAAGGCAGATAGTATAAAAGTTACAAACCATGCCCAATATGATACATTAATCTTTGGAGCAGCAGCGGTTAATTTACCATTCCACAATACATCAACAGTAATTCCAAGAAACTTTGATACGATTTATGCTCAAGTAGGAGCCATAAAAGATGAGTATAGAAAGAACTTTCATGTTGTTGCTGAGAAGAATTCAACCATAATTCTAAACAACGATAGGTATGGAGATGTGACCGTAAACAGGGGAGCAACAGTTATTTTCAACAATTCGAATGTAGAGATTACCAACCTGTATTTGCTTGATGGCCCAAGTAATTCATTGCAGGCAACCGTTAAGTTTAACCAAGCAACAAACTTGCGCGTGCGCAATAGGGTAGAGTTGGGTAAACGAGCCACGTTAAACCCGGATAGCCAAATGGTAAATATTTATATAGGCGGTGGAATTCAAGCAAGGCATTTTAAATTTACGCCAAAAGGAGTGAATTCATTTGCAAACGTTTATGTTCAAAATGGTATTATTAAATCAATTCCTACTTTAATAACTACAAAAACTAACCTTACAGGAAGGTTTATTGCAGATACTATTTTGGCCTATGAAAAAAGTGTACGTTGGAATTGGAGTGCATGTTTAACGCAGCCAACAGTAATTGCCCCACCGGCAGCATTAATGGTAAACAAAGCAAGTATTGAAGCCGATGAACAGCTTCAGCCAATAACCACAGAAGTGAAAATTGGAGCAACCACTCTGCAGTTGTCACCCAATCCAACGAGAGGTAACTTTATGCTGAACTTAAGCACAACAGAAGTAAGCACCAACAGGTTAGAAATAACCATAACGGGTCAAGATGGAAGTTTAGTGATGCGAAAAGTTTACAATACCTTTAATGGCAACTACCAAGAAGAGATAGACATGAGTGGCTTATCGAATGGCGTTTACTTCATCAATGTAATGTCAGGCGAAACATTAATACACGAAAAATTGATTTTAACAAGGTAGAAACTACCAATAATCTTTTATAAAACGAAAGCCGTTTCATTAATTTGAAGCGGCTTTTTTTATAAATGACAACCTGCATTTTAAAAGTTGATTTTTCTCATCAAAAAATAATTCTGTGGCTAGTAAAATTGCTGTTAAAATCATTGTCATGAAAAAGTCTATTTTATTATTTCTTTTGTTTTTTGCTTTTTCCATTTCCTCACATGCTGGAATATGGAGGATCAACAGCAATATTAATATTGATGCTCAATTCCGAACACTACAAGCAGCGAATGATAGCGCTCAAGTGATTGCTGGTGATACATTATACTGTGAGAATGGAAGCTATTTAGGAGATGCTAGCCTCACCAAACAACTTACTATTATTGGCCCTGGTTACTTTTTGGCACAATACGATTCTACCTACCCCAACCCGGCAAGTGCAAGTGTTGGAGATATTACCTTTCAATCTGGATCTGATGGATCTCGACTAATTGGGATGAATGTAACTAATGTAATTTCTGTTTCAATTAATAACCTGATCATAGAAAGATGCCGCATAAGGCAGCTTAGAGATGAAAATACAACATACTCAAATCTGACAGTGCGGCAATGTTATATTGAAAATAGCGGGATTTCTTTGTCCAGCGCCATAAGTGCCTATTTTCAAAATAATATTATTAGAGGAAGGGTGGATATATACAATAATATCCAGAGCCTAGAGTTTGCCAATAATGTGGTCAATTATGACTTTTCCAACTACATTTTTAACGCAGAAAATGGAAATGTTTATAACAACATTTTCATTAATACTTTCTCAGGTTATAGATCAGCTATTAATCCTGTAGCATTATCAAATACGGCCAATAATTCATTTACCACAAATGTGATAAGTGATACCGCCAATGCAAGTTTCCCCAACAACTATTACAACGCTACTTTAGATACGGTTTTTACCCTTCAAGGAAGTCAAGAAGAGCAGATGGAACTAAAAGTTAACTCACCTGCTATTGGATATGGTTCAACAGGTGGAGATTGTGGAGTATATGGAGGCGTTTACCCGTATGTGAAATCAGGTTTCCCACTTGGCTTACCGCGCATCTTTGAGGCGACAATCCCCAATCGGGTTGATGCCGCATCGGGTGTGAATGTGAATATCAAAGTGAAAATACAAGATGAGTAAGCATATTCTCAATGAAAAAACTACTAAGCTTTCTTTTAATTTTTTTATGGAGCCAGGCCTCATTTTCACAAACAGTTTCTGCTGAATACTTTTTTGGTGATGACCCGGGTGTAGGAAACGGTACAGCCTTATCAACCATAGCATTGGGTAATAACGAATTTGAGATCAGCACAACCCTGAATACAGGCAGTTTAGCCGGTGTGCATCAACTTTCTATTCGCACCTTCAAAAACGGTACTCAGAGCTTAGTATTTAACAAAACCTTGGCAATCATAAGCAGTCAAAACGGAACCACTTCGTTAGAATACTTTTTTGACCAAGATCCAGGCATTGGTAATGGAACTTCATTCACCTCTACCTCTATTGGAAGCGGAGTATTTGAGATGACAGGGTCGCTCAACAACCAAGGGTTAACCGGTATACACAACTTGTATATCCGATCATTCAACGGAAACAATGTTGGTTTTACCTACGCTAAGCAAGTTGTGATCATTGATAACCAAGCCTCCCCTATGCAAGTGGAGTATTTCTTTGATCAAGAGCCTGGTATTGGAAATGGCACCAAAGCTAGCACCACAAACCTAGGTGGAGGTGTTTTCGCCTTTCAAAACAACCTTTCCACAAATGGCTTAAAAGGTATCCATAAATTATACATTCGGGCATTTAACAATAATAACATTGGGATGACCTATGTGAAGCCGGTAATGATTTTTGATAGTGTCCTACAAAACTTATCCCTTGAATACTTTTTTGATCAAGATCCCGGTTTTGGACAAGGTACCATCACCAACTTAAATCATATGGGAAGTGGAATTTACACCTTTCAGGATTCTATTGATATTATGGGGGTTTCAGGAGGTTTGCATACACTCTGTTTAAGAGCCTTGGCATCAAATGTTAAGGGGCACACCTACACCAAGTTTATTTATATTTCCACTGAAGTGGACAGTGTCATTACACTTGCATATTACTTTGACCATCCTCCTTCTTATGGAAATGCACAAACAGTCACCCTACAAGAGATCAGCGATAATATATTTGAGTTCAATCAACAACTTTCTATCAGCGGACTCCAATCGGGTATTCACCAACTTTATATTCAACCCATCAAACCTGCAAAAGGGTTTATGCAGCAGTTTCCAGTCTTTATTGTTGGTGAAGGTGATGTGTTAACAACAGAATACTTTTTTAATACTGATCCTGGAGTTGGAAATGGAACTTCTTTTTCTCACGTAGCAAAAAACCGAGTGGTGATTATAGATCAGATCTCTTTAGTTGGAAGTGGGTCAGGGAAATTGCGATTAGGATACCGCTCCAAAGCAGCAAGTGGTATATGGGGAATTACCCAGTGGGATTCACTTTGTGTAAGCCAACAACCTAACTTTTTAGCTGATACCGTTTGCTTTGGTGATTCAACTCAATTTGTGAATATCTCCGGTAATCCAGATTCATCTACTGTCTATTTTTGGGACTTTACACAGTCAGGTGTTTTTTCCCCCAACACTGACTCAATTTTGTACCACACCTTTTCATCTCCAGGATTACATACTGTTTCGTTTGCTGCTGCTCAACCAGATGGTTGTGCCGACACCTTAAGGCAAGCTATTTTGGTAAATCCTATTGACACAACCCTAGTAATGGATACCATTTGCGAAGGAGAAAGTGTTTTAGGGCACTCTACTACAGGAACCTATTTTGATACCTTTATTAGCAATAACTCATGCGATAGTGTGGTGAATTTGTTTTTGGAAGTATTACAGAAAACTGATTCCTTATTAACAATAGATACCTGTGAGGTTTTTATTTGGTTAGGAGATACACTAACTCAATCGGCGACATATTTCGATACCATTGCTAATGCTCAAGGTTGTGATAGTTTAATGACCTTGAACTTAACAATTAGGAATGCGACTTTTGCTAACCTTACTGATAAAGTATGTGGTTCGTATACTTGGTTAGGTAATACACTTTCTCAATCGGGAACGTATTTCAATACTATTCCGAACACACAAGGCTGTGATTCAATCATGACTCTCAATCTAACTATAAACAATGCTTCTACTAACTCAGCCTCAGATACGGCCTGTGGATCTTACACTTGGCAAGGAATGACTTTGACGCAATCGGGAACTTATTACGATACCATTCCAAATATAGCAGGGTGTGACTCTGTAATGACCTTGAACCTAACCATCAACAATTCAACTTCTGCAACGCTTACTGATACAGCTTGTGGAAGTTATGTATTGATGGGTAACACCTTCACACAAAGTGGAACTTACCTAGACACCATTTTAAATGCAGCAGGTTGTGATAGTGTAGTAACATTAGATTTGACCATTACCACGGGATTTACAATTAACACTTCAGATACCATTTGTGGTGGAGACTCCATCTTTTTAGGCGGAAGTTATGTATTTACTTCAGGCGTTTACAGCGATACTTTACAAACATTACATGGTTGTGATAGTATTATCGTAACAGACCTAAACGTAACCCAACCATTTAGTATTAAAGTAGACACCTTAAACAACACATGGTGCAACCAAGTAAGCTTTTTGGTAAGTTCAACCCAAAGTGGTTTAACTTATTATTGGTCAGACAATACGGTTGGCGACCAAACCGAAGTATCCTTGGAGGGAGGTTTTAATCAAAACTTAACAGTTTACGGAATAAGCTCAAATGGTTGCTTAAGTAATACATCAACAGTAAACTTTAATGCCCCTGATTTTATTGAGTCCTATACTTTATTGGCAAATAACTTTATTAGAATGAAACCTGGCAATAAGGTTTTAAATGGAGGAGTGGGGGTTCGAAATCCAAATGGTAGAATAGCAATTGACAATAATTCAGGACCAAGAGGAACTCATGGCTTTGTAAAAGCAGATAGTATTAAGGTTGCAAATAATAGTGATTATGATACATTGGTATTTGGAGCAGCCGCGGTTGTGTTGCCGTTTCACAATACATCAACAGTAATTCCAAGAAACTTTGATACGATTTATGCTCAAGTAGGAGCCATAAAAGATGAGTACCGAAAGAACTTCCATGTTGTAGCTCAAAAAAATTCTACAGTAACATTAAACAACAAAAGGTATGGAGATATAACAGTAAACAGGGGTGCAACGGTAATCTTCAACAATGCCAATGTAGAAATAACCAATTTGTATGTTAAAGATGCAGCTACCAAAACCTCAAGAGCTAAAGTTATATTTAACCAAGCAACGAATTTACGAGTGCGTAATAGAGTAGAGTTGGGCAAACGAGCAACTTTGAATCCAGATAGCCAGATGGTAACTATTTATATTGGAGGTGGAATTCAGGAGAGGCATTTTAAATTTAGGCCAAAAGGCGTTGATTCTTACGCCAATATTTATGTTGAAAATGGAATTATCAAATCTATTCCAACATTTTTTACTTCAAGAACTAACTTGACAGGAAGGTTTATAGCCGATACTATTTTGGCTTATGAAAGAAGTGTGAGATGGAACTGGAGTGAATGCTTGATGCAGCAAACTCCAATAGCACCACTTGCAACTTATTCGGTAAATAAGGTAAGTGATAATGATGAATTAAATGAAGAAATACCAATTGTGACTGAGTTAAAAGTAGGCTCAACAACTCTTCAACTATCACCCAATCCTACAAGAGGTAACTTTATGTTGAATTTAATAACAACAGAAGTAAGCACTAACAGATTGGAGATAACCATAACGAGTCAAAATGGAGGTTTAGTGATGCGAAAAGTTTACAATACGTTTAATGGCAACTACCAAGAAGAGATAGACATGAGTGGCTTATCGAATGGCGTTTACTTCATCAATGTAATGTCAGGCGAAACATTAATACACGAAAAATTGATTTTAACAAGGTAGAAACTACCAATAATCTTTTATAAAACGAAAGCCGCTTCATTAATTTGAAGCGGCTTTTTTTATTTATGGCTACCAATAATATTTACATTCCTCTCAAAGTTTAACGTTGGAATCAAACCCTCTTTTTGAAGAATTTTTTGAGCATCTCTTTGAAATAAGAACTTTATAAACCTTTCCTCCTCATCAATCTGTTCTTTTTTTAAGAGGAAATTTATAGGAAGAAAATATGGGTACTTTCCATTGGCTAGATCAAGAGTGTTTGGAAAAATGGAATCTCCATTTATTAATGTAGGTAGTATATTGAGCAGTTCTTTGTTTACCCATCCAAATTGATTTTTATACTTATTTAACGTGTATAAATTTATTACCCCAATTGCTTTTTTATTTTGTGTTAAACCCTCAAAAAGTGAATCTAAGGTTGAGATTTCAAAAACATGTAAACAACCATTTTCTGTAAGAAACCTAGCGGTATTTTGATCACCTTTTAAAACAAAGTAGGTTAAGGTATCTGATAAATGAAAAACCGTTTTAGAAACGGAAATACCTACTAACCCTGAAAATCCAATGGGCTCAGTGTTAAGCGTGAAACCTTGTTGTTTAATTATATTTTCTAAATCCTTAGAGATGGCAAAACTCCCAATTATTAATTGACTAGAATCCTCAATAAAAGCCTTTAAGAGTTCTTTTTCGTTACCTTGTTTAAGATTAATTATCAAATCAAATTTTGCCTCGTAAACATCAGCGCAAGCCTTAATGGCTGAGAAGTATGTAGCATCTACCAAAATAGGTTTAGGGTTTTTTGATTTGGAATTAGGATTTGGAGAACAACCCCAAAAAATTACCAAGAGCGATAAACCTGCACCAAACGATAAACGCCTAATCCAACTAATAGGGCCGAAAATAAATTGCGTTGCCATACATTAAATGTAAATGAACCTTCAGAGAAAAATAGAATGTAAACCGCTAATCCTAAAAAAAGTAGCGCCCTTACAATGGTTAAAATTTTTGAATACATTAATTACTTAAAAGTGCAAATCTAATTGGCATATTGTAAATAACAGGGACAGCCCTTCCATTTTGAATACCAGGTTCCCATTTTGGCATTGCATTTACAACCCGCAAAGCTTCTTCATCGCAGCCGGCGCCAATTCCTCTTAGTATTTCAACCTTGCCTACAAACCCATCTGCATCTACCACAAACCTAACAATAACGAGTCCTTGTATTTTAGCTTCTCTTGCCAAACGTGGGTATTTTACATTTTCCGCTAAATATTGCAGTAGTTTATCTTCTCCGCCAGGAAAACTAGGCATAATTTCAACTTGTAAATAAGGCTCTACAACTTCTTCATCTATCGATAGTTCATCAAAAGACGCAATATCTTGGTCTAAAATCATAGAGTCTAACCCTTCAATATTTTCTGTTCCTATATCTGCCGTTTCAAGCTCTTCAACAGTTGGCATTAATTCTTCATCAATAACCTCCTCATCGGGTTTTACAACTGGTTTAATAAATTTTTTAATTTCTCTAGATTGTAAATTAACCTTTTCGGGAGGCGGTTTTTCAAGCTCAATAGGAGGGGGGGCAGAAAGCTCAGAATATTTTAAAACTCGGGCTTCTCTTATTTTTACTGGGGTGTGGTCTTTCTTCTCGAAAAGCTTTACGATATAGGGCCAAGAAAATCCTGACGTAATAATTACTGCTGCAATTAAGAATCCAAAAAAAGCACTTTTGTTGCGAAGTTTACGCAATTCATAAGCACCATAATCTTTGTTTTTGTTTCCAAATAATAAATCTACAAAATCTAAAGATTTTATTTTTTCAGCATCAATATGAAGGTTTTTATCGCTCATAAGCTACTATTATTTGCAATTAAACTTTCATCTTCAACAGTTGGATCAATAATGGCATATCGTTGAATTCCAGTAATGGCCATTTCATCCAAAATGTCTACTAAGTTTTGATAATTTGAAAGTTCTGATGGTTTTATCAAAACAACAACATCTTGAATTTCTTTATTTTTTTGAAGCAATATTTTCCTTATTCCGTTTCGGCTATAGTCTGAGGTTTCTAAAACTGGATTGGTTAATCCAACAAACCAAAATATTTTATTCTCGTTTCCTAAATAAATAGAAAGTGCGCGAGATTCTTTGATGGGTTGCTCTTGTATTACAGCTTCTTTATCCGGTTTTGCAGGCATTACCAACTCCATAGCTTGTGGCCTTTGAAAGGTTGTTGTAAGCATGAAAAAGGTAAGCAACAAAAAAGCCAAATCTACCATTGGGTTCATGTCGATATCAACCTCTTTTTTGGCAATTTTTTGTCTGGCTTTTTCGGCCTTGGTTTCTGATATGGCGTATTGTTGTTTACCCATCTGCCAATAGTTTTTCTTTATCGGTAATTAGGTTAAAGCGAGTTACCTTATTGTTTACCAAAGTATTAATTACCTTTTTTACAAGCGGGTATTTTGTTTGTGTATCTCCATTAATGGCAACCCTAAGGTTTGGGTTTACCATTCGAGAATAAACAATCCATTCTGCCAACTCATTTTTAGCCGAGTCTATTGGAATACCAGGTTGTAAATATTCTTTTCTTGTTGATGAAGGCATTGCTAAAAAGGTTTTTAGTTCTCCTACAGGAACACCAAATGTGGAAATTAGGCTAAACCTCTTTTTTTCATCTTCATTTAGCAACAAATTATAGCGCTGACCCATAAAATCAATTAGCCGCTCCTTGCTGTATTGCCCGTCTAATCCAAAAAATACCCTACCATCATCAGAAATGGTGATCGTCATAATGTTTTGCTCTGGTAACTTTATTTCTGAGGTTGCAGCAGGATTATTAATAGTAACAGGTTCTTCTGCTTTAAAGGTTGTTGTAAGCATAAAAAAGGTGACCAGTAAAAAGGCCAAATCAGTCATGGGGTTCATGTCCAGCTTAGGTTGCTTTTTATCTTTTTGCTTAATTTTCATAATAAATTACCCTCTTTGAGCTTTAAAAGTTTGAATGATGCTAAAACTTGCCTCATCAATAGAGAATGTAATTTTATCAATTCTTGAACTGAAGTAATTAAATACAACAATGGCAATTGCAGCAGATGAGATTCCTAATGCAGTTGTTACCAATGCTTGAGAAATTCCGTTTGCCAAACCAACTGCGTCTGGAGCTCCAACTCGTGCTAATGCGGCAAATGCTTTTATCATCCCGGTAACGGTACCCAGCAAACCAACTAAGGTAGAAATTGATGCTAGGGTTGATATTATAATAAGGTTGTTGTTAAGCTCTGGTAATTCTAATTGCGTAACTTCTTCTAATTCTTGTTGTAACTCAGTTAGCTTTTGATCATGCGAGCGGGTTTCATCATGCTCAATCCTTTTATACACCAGTAAACCATCTTTTATAACGTTGGCCACTGAGCCTTTTTGGTTGTTGCAAGCTTCAATTGCCCCATCAATTTCACTGTTGGCCAAAAGGGCTTTAATGCTTCTTACAAAGTGTTGGTTATTTTCTTTTCCTCTGGCTTTCCAAATAATAAAAAACCGCTCAAAAGCATAAGTAAAAACTAAAATAATAAAGGCCAAAAGCAGTATTACAATTGAGCCACCTTTATAAATTACGCCTAAATAATTTTCGGCCAAAGGCTGGTTTGCATTATTGCCACCCTCAAAGTTTGTGGGAGAACCCAAAATGAAATTATAAATAACATAACCTAAAAGTAAGGCGAGGGGCATTACCAAAGCGGCAAATGGAATGGTAAATTTTTTTTTGGTTTTTTCAGTCATCATGCAAGATTTATGATAACGAAGTTTAAACCTTTTTCTTTAAAAAAAAATGAATTATATCAAGATTTTTAATGAGAAAAGGTACTTTATAAAAAACCTATAACTCTACCTCAAAATACTCAAACTTGGTTTTTAAACTGAAATGTTTGGCTTCGGAATCTATAAATAATGTTCTAGTTTTTCAGCAAGGTAGTGAGGTAAACTTAACAAAGTATATGAGTAATTGGTAGGTGTTTGTATGGTTTCTTCATGAATATAATTCCCAAAAAACCTGACAGCTTTTTTAAGGTTAGCCATTTCCATATACATATGCAATGAGCGTAATTTACCTGTTGCACCACTTTTTACTTCGATGGGGAAAACCTCACCTTTAAATTGATAAAGGAAATCTATTTCTGCTTGAGAAGTTTTCTTTTCTCTTACCCAAAAAGTTAGAGTTTCAAATCCAATTTCATCTATGCCCAATATTTGTTGGCCAATCAAGTGTTCGATGGAAATTCCATTGTTTATTTTCTCTAAGTTACGGTTTAATAGAAGTTGAGATTGAATACCAAGTTGAAAATTGGATAACCCAGTGTCTAAAGCTTGAAGCTTTGGAGCTTTAGAATATGTTTTTGTAAGTGGATGGCTTAATTGGGTTGTTGGGTAATTCAAATTAATAAGCATGGCCTTTTCTAAAGTTTTCATGCCTTCACCTATTTCTTTTGAACCATAATTTGATTTTGCAAATCGGTTTAAGGTTATTCTTTGCCCAGCAAATTCAAAAACCCGTTTAATCAAAAAGCGCAAAACCTCCCGTTTCTTATGGTTTGCTTCATACTTTTCAATATCATCCTCATAAGCCTCAATTAACGAATGGTAAACCGACCGTAATGAAATGAAATCTTCATTTGCTGCATAAGATTTTACTATCTCTGGCATTCCCCCAATAATACTATACTCATAAAATAATTCACTTAGTTTTGGGTGAGCAAATTTTGGCACTGGATAGGTATTCATTGCCTTTAGCGCGTTTGACTCTTCTTTTGCAATTAAAAACTCTGCAAAAGTTAAAGGTTGAATTTTTAAATATTCAACCCTACCAACAGGGAATGATACATTTTTGTGTAAGATAGATTCTAATAATGACCCAGCTACAATTACAAATATGTGAGGGAAATCTTCATAGAAAAAACGCAACAACTCAAATGCTTCTTTGCTTTCCTGAATTTCATCAATAAAAACTAATGTTTTATGGTGCTTTTCAATTGGCTTTTCCGATTGAAATAATATTCCCTCAATTGCTTGTTTTGAGTTTCCAATATTTTTAAATAATGCTTTGTGTTCTGGCTTTTCAAGGTTAAGATGTATTACCCGATCAAACTCCTTTGAAAATAATAAAACTAATGAGGTTTTCCCAACTTGTCGTGCGCCTCTTAAAACTAGGGGTTTTCTATTTTCTTTTTTTGCCCAAAATCGTAAGTAAATTAGCTTTTTGCGATGAAACATTTCACAAAGTTAGGGTAAAAAAACTCAAAAAACAACACAAAGTTAGGGTAAATTATACTTGAAATTGAACTAAAGTTAGGGCAAATTTTAGCTTATTCTTAAAATATTTAAAACTTGATTTTTGACCCCGAAAGAAAATTTCTATTTATTTCAGAATCAACTAAGGTTTTTAGTTTTTTTAAAATTTCAACATTTTCATCATTACCTTCAAAGTACTCTTCTTTTATTCCTAATCTTTTTGCTGTCTTACTTTTTATTATATTCATCGCATTTCCTTCACTAATTAGAAATTCCATCAGAAGGTCAGATTCTTTATTTTTTAAAAAAATAAAATTGTGGCTCCCTACTTTATTATTCATAATATTAATTCTAGAAACATTTTTTGCTTTTAGATAGGAAATTCTACAATCTTTTAATGAGTATTTAGAATTTATCCCTAAAATACTTTTAAATGAAACTATTTTTTTGGATTTAGATATATTAACAGAAGTAATTGAGGACTTAAAATCTTTTAATAAACTGTGTAATAACTAGAATGGCTAAAATGTATATAAACCATTGATTTAAAAAGGATGGCGAAAAAATTTAAGTTAAAAATTGAGCAGATGATATTAAAATAAAAATGATAACAGAGGGAGAAATAACAAAAAGGATTTCTGACCTATTTATTGGTGTTTTGATATTCCATTCATCTCGATTATTAAAAAAAACTTTACTATTTTCTAACTCCATTGCTTTAAATTTAAAAAATTCAAGATAAAATTAACTAATTTAAATATGGCAAAGGTCACTCTAAAATTTAATTTTTAATCTGAAATGTTCGGCTTTGGTATCTATAAATAATGTTCTAGTTTTTCTGCAAGGAAGTGAGGTAAACTTAATAATGTATATGAGTAATTAGTGGTTGTTTATAAGGTTTCCTTATAAAGAAAATATCAAAAACAACACAAAGCTAGGGTAAATTATACGTGAAAATGCACTAAAGTTATGGCAAATATTAACTCACCCTCAAAATACTCAAACTTGGTTTTTTGGCAATTGGTAAAGCGTTTAAGTAGCCAAACAAGGTTATCATTACAATAACCAAAGTGCTTATAGAAAGTAAGGGAATTAAGGCTAGGGTAAATTCAATTTTTAAGGCAAAAACAGAAATAGCCCAAGCGCTTCCTACAGAAATTATGGCTCCTGCTAAAACAGCAAATAAGCCAATTAGAAAGTACTCTACTGTATTTATTACGATGATTTTAGATTTTACTGCACCTAAGGTTTTTAGTAAAATACCTTCGTTTACCCTTTCGTATTTTGTGTTGTTGATGGCGCTTATTAAAACCAAAAATCCTGTAATTAAACAGAGCATGGCTAAAAAGCTAATTACAAAAGAAATTTTTCCCAAAACCTCGTTGGCCGTTTTTAAAACTTGGTCTAAATCTATTACCGAAATATTTGGAAACTTGTTTACCATTTGGTTTTGAAAAGCAGCAGACTCTTCTCTAGAATTAACCCTTGAAACAATTACAAAATTTTGTGGGGCCGATTCTAAAACTCCTTTAGGAAACAACACTGTAAAATTGGTCTGAATTTTAGTGTAATCTACCTCTCTAATGGAAGCCAATTTGCAATTGAGAATAGCACCCGAAACATTAAAAGAAAACTCATCTCCAATTTCCACCTTCATGTTTTTGGCTTGGTTTTCAGAAAGCGAAACCGGAATAATTGCCGTGTTTAAAGAAACTTTACCAACCCAGGAGCCATCTATAATTACTTCTGAACTAATTAGCGTATCGCGGTAAGTAACCCGATATTCTCTATCAACCACATGACTTGGAATATCAAGGGTTGAGTCTTGTTTTACCTCAAAACCAGATTTTCCTTTTAAACTATGCAAACGCATAGCAACAATGGGAACTTGTTGTAGAACTGGAAAGCCTTTTTCAGTTACAAAACTTTGTACCTCGTTTACTTGATCTGGCTGAATATCAAAAAGTATGGTGTTGGGTTGCTTGTTGGTTTGAGTAAAGCTCAACTGATTTAAAATGTTGCTTTCAATTAAAAAAATCATGTTGATGAGAGCAACTCCCAAACCAGTTACCGTAATTAAAATTGTACTGAAATTATTGGGTCTGTAAAGATTGGCAATGCCTTGCCTTACTGTAAAACTTGAAAATTGCTTTACAATGTTTTTGGCAAAAGCCCGAAGCCCAGAAGAAACTCCCCACAATAATGTAATGGTTAAAATTAACCCACAAATAAAAATTGCAGATGCCAACAAGCTTTTTGTTTGCCAAAAGGCAAATCCACCTAAAAAAAGTAAAATCAACAAGCCAACAACAAAAACAGACTTTTCTAATTTTTGCGTTGGGTCATCTAAAAAGCTATTTAGCGTTACCATTGGTGAGGTGTTTCTAACCTGTAATAATGGAATTAAAGCAAATAAAATTGAGATGGATAAACCTATAAAAACACCCGAAAATATTGCCAAAGGCTGAAAGGTAAAATCTACTGAAACGGGCAAAAAGTCTTGTAATAAGCTTGGCAAAAAGTACTGAAACAAAGCCCCTAAAAATGCCCCTATAGCACTTCCAATAATCGAAACAAATATTATTTGAGTTAAGAAAACAGCAAAAACCTCGTTTCTACTTGCGCCCAAACTTCTGAGAACACCAACTTCTTTTATTTTGCTTCTTACGTAAGTATAAACAGCACTTCCAACGCCAATTGCGCCTAATATCAAGGCAATAAAACCTACCAAATTCATGAATGAGGTTAAATTATCAAAAGACTTCCCTACACTTTTTTTGCGGTCGGCAACAGTTTCAATTCTAAAACCTAAATCGGTAATTGCTTTTTCCTCATTTTCAATTGTTTTTAAAAGCTTTTCTGTATCGTTTATTTTAAGGTAGGTAATATGTAAAACCCTGCTGCCGGGCTGAATTAAATCGGTTTGCTCTAGTGCATCAAAAGGAACATAGACGGTTGGCGCAAAAGCAGAGCCAATTCCAGCCTGACCAGAAACCTCTAAAATTTGTCCAATTAACTCAAACTTAGTTGTCCCTAATTTTATGGAATCACCAAGGGTAAGTCCAAATTGAAAAAACAAAGATTGGTCGGCAATAACACCACCTAATTTTTGATAGCTGCTTGCCGCAGATGCAGGTTCTGTAACAATATCACCATAGAAAGGATAATTACCCTCAATAGCTTTTACGCTCACCAATCGGCTTGATTTTCCGTTTTTGAAACCAGCCATTGAGACAAAACTTCTCTCTTTGGCTGAGTCTGAAGCAAGCTGATAAAAGGGTGCTAAATCGTTTTCGTTGTATTTGGAATATTTTCGAGCCCTAAAATCAGCACCTAAAAGCTCTTTGGCTTCATTGCTAATTTTTTCGTTAAGGCTGTCTTTAAAAGATGAAATTGAAACCAAAGCAGCAATTCCGATAATTATTGAAGAGGTAAATAAAAATAATCGAGGCAGGCTTTGTCGGCCATCTCGAGTTGCCATATTAAATATCCATATCCAATTCATTATGAAACCACGTTTACCTGAGAATCTGAAAATATTTCGCCTTTTTTAAGTTTTATGATTCGATTGGTTTTTTCTGCAAGATTTAAATCATGCGTAACCAAAACTAGGGTAGTGCCCTCTTCTTTATTCAACCCAAAAAGTAGTGCTTCTATTTTATCTGAAGTTTCATCGTCTAAATTTCCTGTTGGTTCATCAGCAAATAAAATTTCGGGTTTGTTGGCAAAAGCCCTGGCTAAGGAAACCCTTTGTTGTTCACCTCCAGATAATTGTTTCGGATAGTGCGTTTGCCTATCGCCCAAGCCTACTTTTTCTAAATATTCTGATGCAATTTTTGCGGCATTAGGTTTTCTATTGAGCTCTAAGGGAACCATGACATTTTCTAAAGCTGTTAAGGTTGGAATTAATTGAAAGTTCTGAAAAACAAAACCAACATGTTTGTTTCGTAAGGCTGCTCTTTGGTCTTCGTTCAAACTTTTTAAAGATTGCCCAGCAATAACAACATCACCATGAGAAGCCACATCTAAACCAGCACAAAGACCTAATAAAGTAGTTTTCCCACTTCCTGATGGACCTACAATTGAAATACTCGTTCCCTTTTCAACCGAAAAACTTACATCTTTTAAAACCTCTAAGCTTTTACCGCCCGAAGTGTAGGTTCTGCCTAAGTTTTCAACTTTAATTATTGCTTCCATGATTTAAATCTGCCAAGATAACTTTACTAGTAGGGGTTTGTTCATTTACCTACCTTTTCTTTTATGATAGTCGAATTGAAACCGCGATTATTTTTAAATAGTTTTGAGGTCAAATTATATTGAATTGAAAACCCTGCTGCAATTTATCTTATTTCTTTCTTTTATTGGTTGTAATTCAACCAATGTAAAGGAAGATTCAGTTGAACAACCGAAATCTAAAACTGAAGTTACAGAAAAACAAAAAATCATCTTTTTTGGTAACAGCATAACAGCGGCTTATAAACTAGACCCAAAAGATGCATTTTCAAATATTATTCAAACTAAAATTGATAGTTTAGGCTTGAATTACGAATGTATAAATGCAGGCAACAGTGGCGAAACAACTGCAGGTGGTTTAAATAGGTTAAACTGGGTTTTAAATAATGGTTGTGATGTATTTGTTTTAGAATTAGGAGCTAATGACGGATTAAGAGGCTTGCCTTTAGACAATACCGAAAAAAACCTAAATGCCATTATTGATTTGGTTTTTGAAAAATATCCAAAATGTAAAGTTTTGCTGTGTGGCATGAAAGTTCCGCCAAGCATGGGAGATACCTACTCTTTGCAATATGATGAAATGTTTGCAAGAATTGGAAATCGAAAAGAGGTTACTTTTTTACCTTTTATTTTAGATGGCGTAGCAGGAAATCCTCAATTAAACCTTGAAGATGGAATACACCCAACCACTGAAGGACATAAAATTTTAGCTGAAAATGTTTGGGAAAAGTTGAAACCTTTGTTGTAAATTATTTCACATAAAAAACTTGCCCTTCATAAATTTCATCAGATTTTATGATGAGGTTGTATGGACCAGGTGACAATCTCATTTGAGACAAATACAAGGTTAAAAAAGTATCAGAATCTGAGTCAACTCTAAACGTTTCATCAAATAACTTTCTGCCTTGAATGTTTTGTATTTCTATTGTAACAGAGCCTTGTATGTTTTCACTTTTTAGGTTAATATTTATCTCTTCGCCTGAAGTTGGGTTGGGGTAAATATTGAAGAAAATATTCAAATCCTCGAAGCGAACACTTTTAGTTTCACTGAATGTAAATTTCCCGTCAAAATCTACTTGTTTTAGTTTGTAATAAGAAACTCCAGGTAAAGGTTTTGCATCTTCTTCTAAGTATCTGGTATTGGTAGATTTTGTGCCTTGTCCAATTACTTGTTCAACATGTTCAAAGCTCTCACCATCTTCAGATCGTAAAACCTCAAAGTAATCATTGTTTATTTCAGAGGCTGTTTCCCATTCTAAGGCAACAGCTTTGGAATTTGCCTTAGCATTAAAATAGAGCAAATCAACAGGTAGTGGGTTGTTGGCTCCTTTGCTTCCAAATGTAAAAGGACTAAAAGACGAAACTCTTGAATTACTTTCTACCCGACCCGAATCTATTGTGCCCGTTACTGTCGCTGCAATTGTATCCCAATTATCAACAGAAGAATAATGGGCAATTATTATTTCGTTTAAGGCAGATATTGCAGAGTTTCCTCCACGCCAAGTTAAAGCAATATCGCAAGAAGCTGCACCTACATCTCTATTTAAGTCCCAATATTCAATTGAACTTACATTGTAAAGACCATTATTTTCTCCTCCATAGCCAGAGCTATCTTGAAATGAAGAAGGATGCTCAGACCTGAAGTATTCAGCTGTAAATTCATCTGTTATATTGGTGCCATTTAAATTTGAAATTTGTACTTCACCATAAACCTCGTTTCTTCCAACAGGAAAGTTAAATGCTGTGTTGCCTATTTTGGTTAAAGGGCCATTTACATAAGTAGAGGTTTTTCCTCCACTTGTTGCAGAACCGGCGCGCATTGTAAGTTTATCTGATGAGGTGGATACAATTACACCCTCAACCAAAACCAAAGAGTCAATAATTTCAACAGGAGTATTTAGAATTAAGTTGTTTCCCGCGGCAGAATTGTTAATTTCTAACGCACAAATATTTACAGTTCCCGTACCAAAAATATTTTGAGTTGAGGAACCATTAAACCTTATTTTACCTGAGCTGCAGGAAAATGTGCCTTCTACTTTAAAGTTGCCAGTAATATTTAATACGGCACTATTTATAGTTAAACTAGCGCCAGATTCTATGGTTACTGAATTTGCAGTTTGGTTTGAAGTTATGATCGGGTAGTTTGTTGCGCCATTTGGAATAACTACATCAGAAGCTGCTATAGGGACTTTACAGCCACTCCAATTATTTCCATCAGACCAATCTGTAGAGGAGGCACCGCTCCATTGAAAGTTACTTTCTTCAGTGCCTATGGAAATATAACTTGATGGAGTTGAAAGGTTTTGGTATTCTGTACAAAGCCAATCTTCAGACCTTACTTGATTGGTAATATGAACTTCATCAATTGAACCTTGAAAGTATTCGAAACTTCCTGAAGTTTGGTCAACATCTCCTCCTCCAATTGTAATGTTTACATTTTCGCTTAAAGAGTTTGTTCTAGATGCAGAAGATTCAGTTACCCCATTAATTGCAATTGATTGTGTTGACCCAAATGACGCAGATACATAATACCAAACGCCAGCAGTCCAAAATGTTTGTGAGCTAGCTTCCCTTCCGAAAGTACCAGAGCCTTCAATTTTAAAGTAATATTTACCATCATCATTATAGGTATTATCGGTGCCAGCAAAAAGCATAGTAAATTGATTGCTGTTGTCCCCCCATTTATTAAAAACAGGTCTTGTCTGTGCACTTGAAGTAGTAAAATTACTATTGAATTTTACCCATGCACTAATTGTTCCTTGTGTTAAATCAATATCAGGTCCAGTTAAATATTGGCTTGTGCCGTTAAAAGACCTAGCGTCGCCAGTAATACCAGTAGTAACAGTAGTTGAAGTATTGGATAAATTATTAGAATTTTGAGATAAATCTGAGATATTATTGCCTAAATGGTAAACTGCTTCGTATTTTGTATCCCAAGTTGTAGTTGAAGATTGGTCTGAATTAACCGTGCAGTTGCCATAATTCATTAAAATAACTGTATTAGAGGTTGGAGACAGAGTAGGAATTCTTACCCAAACAGAAATTTCACCTGTAGTATTGTTAAATTTCTCTAATTGATGGTCTAAAAGTGTTGTACCATCTTCAAGTGTAAAAACAATATCATATCCATTTGCATCGGCAACTTTATTTGCTGCGGTGGCTAAATCTGCATCAGTAAAAGTTAAATAAATAGGAAAATTTGTCAAATCTGAACTACCACAAACTATAGAACTATTTATATTTATTCGTTTTCGGTAATAGTAATCAGATAAAAAAACATCAGATAAGAAAATAGTATGTATATCTGAATAATCTATACACCCGTTTAGGTCTGCTTTTACTCTGTAGTATGTGGTTTGATTTATTGCCGGAGTGGTGTAACTAAATGATGTTGCACCTCCTACATCAGTAAAAGAATTACCATCTGTAGATACTTGCCATTGTAAATTTGCTACTTGATTATAACCAGATAAAGATAAATTAACAGAAGTACCAGTTTCAACCTGCGATGCTCCAAAAATAGACCCTGCCGCATTGTTTGCATTACATTCTTCAGTGCCTACTGAAAAAAATGTAGAGGGCGAGTCTTGATTTTTATACATTGCTTCAACCCACTCATCAGAGGGCACGTTGTTATAAATCCAAAGGGCATCAATTCTTCCACTATACCTTCCTTGACCTGATCCGTAACTTGCGTTGTAGGTTCCTATCTTACCATCATTTAAGGCTGAGCTTTTTGAATCAACGCTAGTGCCATTTGAGGCTACTTGTGCTCCATTAAAGAAAATTCTGTGGTCGTTTCCATTATGCTGCCCTAAAAATAATACATGATACCAAGTGCCGCTATTAATGGTGGTATTGTAGGTAAAATTAACATCTGCATCGTTGTTACTTTCAAATGCAAATCTCACATTTGAACTTGTATGGCTAAAGTAAAAATATGGATCACCTGCACCGTTTCCGCTCGAAAAGTCAATGATAGTGCCTTGGGTACTTGATGGGTTAAACCAGAACGAAATTGAAAAATAACCAGAAGGAGCAATTGCCGCCTCGTTTACTTCTATACTTTGGCTTCCTGTTCCATCAACAAACCTTGCCCGAGCTATTTTTCCTGTGGTGTCAACACTATTATTATCTGTTAAAGTGTAGTTGTTAGATGTTCCATCATTTAAATCGGTAAAATGCCAAGAGCCTCCAAAGTCGGTATTCCACGTAGTAGTTGAGGAAGGATTGGTTACAACTCCGGTTTTACCATAATAAATATAAAAAACCGTTGTGGTTGTGGTTGAAATTGTATTAACATTTACCCATGCAATTAGCTCACCAGTTTGTTCATTGTATTGTTCTATTTCAAAGGGCAATGCTGTGCCATCTGCCGCAGCAAATCCTATGTCAAAACCATTGCTATTTTTTACTTTACCTGAGTATGTGGTGCTTCTTAAATCATTATCAGTGATGCTTACTAAAAAAGGAAAATTTACTAAGTCTGCCCCATCAGTAATATTGGCTTCATCAATGGTTATTGGTTTTCGGTATTCGAAATTACTGAGCCATTGGCTGTAAGAATTTGAAATTAAACCAAATAATAAAAATAGGACTAAATAAAAGTGCTTCATTATTAAGGTTTTACGTTCCTAAAGTAAAAAGGTTTCCTTTAATATTGAAAGGAAAATCCCTCCCAAAGGGTTGAGGTTTTAATGTAGATATCGTAAACACCACTTCCGTAAAGTGCTCTTTCTAAATCGATAGAAATTAAATTTAAATCTGAGTTTAGCGCAAAAATTTTAGAGAATATCACCATACCAGATTTGGTTGAAATTTCAACTTTCAGGTTTTCGCCTAACATCCCCATCATTCTTAAATTTATCTGTTTGGGTCTATCTACATTCGGAAAGAAATTAATAAAAGACTCAGTATCTCCAATTTTTGCAGAATATTCGGGATGGTAAGTATATCTAGGGTCAGGTTTGTAGGTATTTAAAACAATTGGGGTAGTCATTGTTGATGGATTTTCAAATCCTGTATGGTTTGATTTTTCAATAGAAATAGATGATGTCCACGGTCTAATATTTTCATCAAGAGATAACTGACTTAAAACAAGTTTGTCGTTTTCAAAACTTTTAGCATTATTAAATCTTGAAGGTCTATTTTCCTTTTCACCGCCAATTACATACAGTGAAATTATACAGAAAACTATAGTTTGAAAAATTGATTTTGAATTCACTTTTTTGATATTTTGACCAAAATTAAATCTTAAACCATAAATTTCTTATTATTAATCGATTACATATTAACAATTATCGTTCAAGTAAATATTTTATAAAAAGATGTTTGGGATTAAAAAAAAATGGTTGAAACAAAAAATTAAATTTGCAATGCATTAGGTTCTTATTGAAACCGACATTTCAGTTTGGATTAAAAGGGAATCAGGTGATTTGAAAAATCAAAAAATCCTGAACAGTTCCCGCTGCTGTAAACATCGTTAAGCGTAACCACTCTTTTTCGTCACTGTTGATAAAATCAACGGGAAGACGGTTACAGGATGTAAGTCAGAAGACCTGCCTTTTGCAACATAAATCTATTGTTTTCGGGATAAAAACATCAGATAAATTGCAGTAAACTAGTTTTTAGTCGCTACATAATTTAAAAATGAATTTTAGGATAATTTGCCTTTTGGGTATCTTTTTTATGGTTTGGCCACAAGCCATACTTTTGAGCCAAGAGGTTGATTCCATTATTCAATTTAAACCCATAGAAATAATTGAAAATAGGTGGAATATTTTTGGTGCAGGAACTAAAACACAACATTTAAATAAGGAAACCATTTATAAGGTTCCAAATCAAAATTTAGGAGAATTATTAACACAAAATTCTCATATTTTCATAAAATCCTATGGTATGGGAAGTTTGGCAACAACCTCATTTAGAGGTGGCAGTGCTAGCCATACAGCAATATTATGGAATGGAATAAATATTTCTTCGCCATTTAACGCCTTGATTGATTTATCACTTATTCCCGCAAGTTTTATGAATGATATTTCTATTGATTATGGCGGCTCGGGAGGCTTGTGGGGAAGTGGTGCTGTTGGTGGTGCAATCCACCTTAAAAATAACCACCAAGTTAATCAAGGTTTTTCTGCAGAAATGGCAACTTCTGTTGGTAGTTTTGGTCAATTTTCAATTTCTTCAAAAGCGCAGTTTAGCGGTAAAAAGTCATCCCATCAAATTGGCGTCTTGCACCAAACTGCTGAGAATGATTTTCAATATTATAACCCGTTTTCAAAAAATGAAGAGACTTTGCAAAATGCAAAATTGTCCAACGCTTCTGTTTTCTCGAGTAATGAGTTTTATTTGAATTCAAAAAACAGATTGACTTTTTCTATTTGGGCGCAAACTACCAATCGAGAAATTCCGCCAACTGTAATTGAAAAAACAAGCAAAGCCAACCAATTTGATGAATCGTTGAAGCTTTCAACCCAATATGTTAGAACGCTAAATAGAAATTTAAAACTCTTTATTAGAGGAGGTTACATTAAGGAATACCTAGAGTTTAATGATTCACTAAGAAGTATATATTCTTATAATACTGCCAATAAATTGGTTGGAGAAACTGAGTTAATTTATGAAAAGAATAACCATGCTTTAAACTTTGGGCTTAATAGTTCTTATGCAGATGCTTTGGGTGAAAACTACACAGCACGAGGCAACCAAAAAAATATTGCTGCCTATGCTGGCTATAGGTTTAAATCTAATAATCAAAAACTAAATATATCAGTAAACTTAAGGCAGGCCCAACAAAATGGTGTTGGAGTTCCTATAACTTACTTTGTTGGAGGAGATTATTTTATTTTTAATTGGTTAAAAGTTTATGGCAACCTTGCCCGTGTTTACAGGCTTCCTGCTATGAATGATTTGTATTGGATTCCAGGCGGAAACCCAAACCTAAAAGCAGAAGATGGACTTACAGAAGAAATTGGTTTAAGCATTGAACTCCCAAATATTTTTAATGCAATTTCTTTAAAACATAAATCGTCCATTTTTAACAGGAACATGCAAAACTGGATTATTTGGACGCCTCAAGGTTCGGTTTGGAGTCCTCAAAACTTGTTAGAAGTTTGGAGTCGTGGCGCTGAAACAAGTACCCATATTTCTTACAGAAAAAACAAATGGCAAGCAAAAGTTGGTTTAAATACAAGTTATGTGTTGTCAACCAACCAAAAAACCAATTCAAATAAAGATGCTTCGTTAGGAAAACAACTTTTATACGTACCAATGTATTCTGCCAATTTAAATGCTGCAGTTTTCTTCAACCGAATTTACCTTTCATACCAACACCAATATTTTGGCTATAGATACACAACAACAGACAATACCCAATATTTAAACCCTTACCATTTTTCTGTTTTGGGAGCAGGGTATTCTTTCGGTGTAAAAAGAATTAAAATTGAAACCAGTTTTACCATCAATAACTTATTTAATAGCGATTATCAAGTTGTACTAAATAGGCCGATGCCATTAAGAAATTATCAAATTCATTTAATTATCAAATATCGAAAACCATGAAATTCAAAATTTTAAACCTATTACTTATTGCAGTTATTTTATCATCTTGTGAAAATGATGACCCAATATCGATTCCAAATTCAACCTTAAAAGATATTGGCGATGAAAAAGTGTGGGTTGTTAATGAGGGCGGTTTTCAAAATGGAAACTCTTCCTTAAGTATCCTAACCAAAGAATCTACCAATATTGTGAATAATGTTTTTGAGCAAATTAATGATCAAAAACTTGGCGACATTTTTCAATCTATTGGATTTTATAATGAGAATGCATATTTAGTAGTAAATAACTCAGGAAAAATTGAAAAAGTTAATCGATTTACTTTAGAAAGTATAGGCGCAATTGAAGGACTAACATCACCAAGATATTTTTTGGGAGTTTCAGAAACCAAAGCTTATGTAACTGATTTATTTGAAAATGCAATTACCATTGTTAACACTTCATCACTAGCTATTGAGGGGAAAATAAAAACATCCGGTTGGACAGAAGCCATCAAAGCTTTTGAAGGAAAAATATATGCATTACAAGCTTCTAAAAGCATGATATACACTTTAGATGCGGTAAATGATGTAATTACAGATAGTACAGAAATTGGTTTACCGAGTCCAAATAGTTTAGAAATGGATGCCCAAGGAAATATTTGGGTTTTGTGTGGAGGTGAAAGTTGGAATAATTTAAAAGGAGGTTTGGTAAAGTTTAACAACAACTTAAATAAGTTGGAAACTTATGAGTTTTCAAGTTTTTCGTCAGCTTCTCATTTAAGCTTTACCAATGATGGAGACTCATTGTATTTTTTGTTTGAAGGAGTTAAAAAGATGGGTATTTCAGAAACTTCAATTCCTACATCATCTTATATTGAAACACCTTCAGGAGCTTCATTTTACAGTTTAGGTATTCAACCAATTACAGGTATTATTTTTATTGGAGATGCTGTTGATTTTGTACAGAAGGGTAAAGTTTATAAATACAGTGCATCAGGAAGTTTGCAACAAACTTTTGATAGCGATATTAATCCAGGTAGGTTTTATTTCGATTAAGCAATTTTGAAGTGTTTTAGGATTAGCAATTCTTAGAAATAACAAACTTAATCCTTTGCAATAGGCAACACAGATAACACTGATTTAGCAGATTTTCACAGATTTTTTTATTTTGGTTAATATCAATTTAATCCGATTCATTAGCGGTAAAAAATTAACCAATACCGAACGAATTAACTACCTCTTATTTTTCAAATTGGATAATTTTTGAAATTATTTTAACAGTTGGTGAAAAGTTTTGATTATAATGTTGTGTGCACAAAGATTTGCCATCGTCTATATTTGTTCAAAAATGGATTCTGAAAAGTATTTACATTCTGAAGTAACTCAAAAAATAATTAAGGCATTTTTTCATGTTTATAACGAGTTAGGCTATGGTTTTTTAGAGAAAGTTTATGAAAATGCACTTTTTATTGAATTAAGCAAATTCGGTTTCTTAGTTCAAAAACAAAGGAGAATAAAAGTTTATTATGACAATATAGTAGTTGGAGATTATTTTGCTGATTTAATAGTTGATGAAAAAGTAATTATTGAGCTAAAAGCTGCTGAAGGATTGCGAGAAGAACATGAATTTCAATTAATAAATTACTTGAAAGCTACAGAAATAGAAGTTGGGTTGCTTCTCAATTTTGGTAAATCACCCCAATTTAAACGTAAGATTTTCTCAAATAAATAGTTTTCAAAAGCAACTCATAGATCACTGATTTAGCAAGTTTTTATAGGTTTATATTATTGGTTTCAGTGAATATCATTTTAATCCGCGTCATCAGCGTTTAAAAAATAGCTTTTGTCGACGAAGTTGATTTAATTATTTTTAGCCATACAATAAGAGTTTTAAAACTAAATACTTTTTAATTTCAACCCAATAAAAAAGGTTCTCGGTGCAGCAGGACCAAAAATGTAATTGCTATCTCTGTTTTTGCCTGTATCAAAATCGTTTTGATAGGCATTGGTTAAGTTTTTAATTCCTCCAAATAATTCTAAACCTAAACTTTTGGCCATTGGAATGGTATAGCCAAGCTTAATTCCAAGCTCAGTAAAAGTTTTGGTGGTTTTGAATTCATCTGTGTTTTGTTCGGGTGCACCACCAAAATGAGCAAGGAGCATTTTACCTGTGTAAACCATATTTACAGAGGCTTCAAGATTTTTTGGACCTATATAGCTTAAAGTTGAAAAGCCATATAGGTTTGGAGTTCTTAAAAATTGCTTTTTAGAAGGCAGGCCATCAACAATATTTACAGCTTCTTTAAATTCACTTTTTTGAATGGTAACCCCACCCTCAAATTGAAGTTTACTCATGTAGTTTGCTCTTAACTCAATGGTTGAGCCATAAACCCTAGCGCCACTTCCATTCCTTTTTTCAAAACGCTCCCCAAAGTTATCTTCACCTATAGCTTCTAAATAAAAAGCGTTGGTTAAGTTGGTGTAAAATCCCTCAAGGGTAAAGCCAGCAATAATCTTAGAGTTGCCTTTATCGTAATTTATTGAGCCTGTAATACTGTTAGATTTTTCTTCGATGAGGTTATCTGCCAATGAAATTCTAGAAACACCACCGCCAGCAAAAGCAATGTGCATATCGGTATCAAACGCTTGAGGCGCTCTAAAACCCTTACCCCACGTTAATCTGTATTGTAAACTTGGTTGTGGTTTAAACATTAAGCTAAAACGAGGGCTTATAATCGGATGTTCAACAAAGTTGTGTTGGTCTAATCTAGCCCCAGTTAATAAATTTAGTGTGGGCGAAAGTTGCCAATCGCTTTGGGCAAAAACCCCATGATTTATTGTGACTTGATCAACCAAAAAACCATAAGCATCAATTCTGTCAACAACATCATCTTGTAAAATTTCTGCTCCTAAGCTTATGGTATTTGGCCCCAACCAAAAATTATTTAGCCTATGGTTTAATTGCACGCCACCTTGAAGGGTTAGGTTTTTGGAGTTTCCATAAGGTGGTTGCTTTAAGTGCTGAACAATATCATTAGAGCTATCAGGAAATATACCCGTGTAATGATCTCTTAAAGTAAATTGTGTTGCTGCATAAGTAATAACAGAAGTATTATCATCATTAAAATTGATTTGGTAATCGGCACCTGCCATATAAACCGTGTGTTTTCTTTCCTCAGATTGAAGAGCTAAATGAGGCTCAGAGTCAACCATTTCTCCGCCATAACGATACTCGTTTAAATTGGTTAAACTCACTTCTAATTTTTGATTTTTTGTTGGTTTGTAAAAAGCATTCAAACCAAAGGAGGTATTTTCAATTTTTGGCAATTCTGAGAAACCATCATCATTATGATCGTACCAATTTCTGTTTCTGTGGTTGAAGAAAACCGTTGCACCTACTTTTTTTGAGTTATTGAGTAAGGTTGCATTTCCAATAAAATTATGATCGGTAGTTTGGTTGTTTATGAGTTGTGAATTATAACCAAAATCAAAACCATTTTTACTAGGAATTTTTGTAATAATATTTACGGTTCCCCCAATTGCCGAAGACCCATATAATGCAGACCCGCCTCCCCTCACAACTTCAACACGCTCAAGCATGTTAGTTGGTATTTGCTCCAAACCGTAAAGTCCCAAAAGCGGACTAAAAATTGGCCTTCCATTTATTAAAATTTGAGAATAAGAGCCACCTAAACCATTCATTCTAAGTTGGGTGTAGTTGCAAGTTTGGCAATCTGTTTCTACCCGCAAACCAGGTTGAAATTTTAAACCATCAGAAATATTACAAGCCTGAACACTGTTTAAGGTTCTTTGATTTAAAACATTAACCATTATCGGAGAATCGGTTATTTTTTTTGAAGTTCGAGTGCCTGAAATTACTACTTCTTCAAGTTGATACAGGTTTTCTTTGAGGTTAAAATTTATTGTGGTTGTAGGTTGGTTTGCTGAGACGTTAAAATCTACTTTTTGGGTTTCAAATCCTGTTAAAGAAGCAACTAAAGTGTAAGTACCAAATTTAATATTGTTGAGGTTGAATTTTCCATTTTCAGAAGTTGTTGTTCCTGTGGAGGAGCCTTGAATAAAAACATTAGAAAAAGGAAGTGGTTGATTGTTAAAACTAACTTTCCCATTGATGCTTCCTGTTTGGCTTAACCCTGCAAGACTTAAAAGAAACGAAATATAAAATAATAAATTACGCCTTATCAAATTAAATTTTTAGGCAAATCTAAAAATTAATTCAATAATTAGGTTTAAACTTAAATATTAACTTGCAAAACCTTTCTAAATGCACCCATTATGAGTTCTCGATTCTTATTTCTAATTCTTTTCATATTTCAATTAGCCTTTATTTACACTAGTTGCAAAAAGAAAGAGGCTATTGAGGAGGTTGAGCTTCCTAACACAGAAGTTGTTGAACCCATTGAAGAGCAATGTAATAATGCCTCATCGGGAGATGCAATTATTGCAATTCCAAGTGGAGAGTTTACTTCAAAATTTACTTCAAAACCAATAACAATCGATGGTTGTAGTAAAGATTCTGCTTGGTCAACTGTAGATTGGTATGATTTGAATTATAAATGGATGGGAAATACTGTGGAATCATCAGATTACTATGGTAAGTTTAAACTTCTGTGGGATGCCAATTTTTTATACTTATTTGTTGAAGTAGAAGATGACTCATTAAACCAAACTTTGGCCAATGGATTAGAAAATTATTGGCAAGGAGACTATGTTGAAGTTTTTATAGATGAGGACCAATCAGGAGGTGACCATAAGTTTAACCACCAAGCCTTTGCCTACCATGTTTCTACAGAAGGTCATGCAATTGATAAAAATACGCAAGAACAAACTGTTTTTTTTGATGACCATATAACCGTAAAACGCGAAAAAGTTGGCAATACCTATTTTTGGGAAATGGCCATTTTGTTGTTTGATGATACGTTTGATGAAAACAGCACAGGGAATAATCCCGTTACATTAATTAACCAAAAGAAATTCGGTTTTTCTCTCGCTTATGGCGATAATGATGGAAATAACAACCGAGAAAACTTTATGGGTTCAAAGCAAACTCATGGCATCAACAATGATGAAGGTTATATTAACGCTGATGTTTTTGGAAGTGTTTTGTTGGTAGAGTAGGGATCACGCTATTTTAAATTTGATAAAAAAATGTTTCTATTTTCAAAACTTAAAGAGGGGGTTTAAATACCACATAAGTGTAAAAGATATTATTTTTCGAAAAATTTCATTTTTTGAAAAAACAAAGCCTTTTATTTCTTTTTCTATTTATTACTCCATTTTTTGTTTTTACTCAAATTTCAATTTCAGATAGTGCTAAATATTTTGAAGGCGTTTCTGATTATAAAAAAGCTGAAAAGTATTATTTGAAGTCTTTAGAGGCTAATACTTCAAATGATTCTAATCGAGTAGTTACTTTAATTTCATTAGCACGTGTAAAACGAATAAATCAAAAATACCCTGAAGGAATTGAACTTTTAAAAAAAGCTACAGCACTCAGCGATTCCATTCAATCTAATTATTTAACCTTAAAAACTGCAGTTCAACTAGGAGATTATTATAGGGCAATTGGCGCATTAGAGATAAGTTTAAGCTACTTTAAAAAACTAAACCCAAAGGCATTTTCAAAATTCCCCGATTTAGAAAATCAATACTATCACCGAAAAGCTGCAATATTTAACGAGTGGCAATATATTGAGCCTAAAGACTCAACCCATTTATTAGCGCTTGAGTTTTCTAAAAAGGCATTAAAAATTGCTAGGAAAAATAATTGGCCCGACCCTTTGGCTACCTCATACAATGAAATGGCTAATATCTATGAAAAAAATGGAAAGCTCGAATCTGCCTTAACCTATTATGTTAGTGCCTGCTATATTTTTAAAAAAGAAAACTTGTTGGATTATATCAATGCTTCAAAAAATAAAATTAGGGTAACCTTCACCCAAAAAAAATTCCAAAGGTGTATTGAGAAAGGTAAGGAGATTTTGGAGCTTTCTAAAGATAAAAATTGGCCTTATTTAGAGTACCCTATTTTGCATTACATGGCACAAAGTTATTATGCCTTAAACGATTCTTTATTGGGAATGAAGTATGACTTGTTGAACAAGCAAAAATTAATTGAAACCAATGAGTCGATGCATGAAAAAGATTTATCTGAACTACAAGTTGAATTTGATATTTCTAATAAAGAAAAGGAGATTGAAATAAAAGAAATAGAAATTTCTCAATCCAAAACATTTCAAAACCGATTGATGATTCTATTAGGTATTTTAACCCTTTCAATTGGTGCTATTATATTTTTATATTTTAACGGGTTGAGAAAGAATAAAAAGCTAAACCAGCTTTTAAAAGAAAATGCTTTTTTAATAGGGGAGGCTAATCACCGAATAAAGAATAATTTACAGTTAATTATTTCACTTCTTTCAAAAGAAATCCGAAAGGCAGATTCTAGCAACTCGCAACAACTTTTAGGCATAAAAGCAAAAATTGAATCCATATCAACCCTGCACCAGCAATTGTATTTAAATGAAGATAAATCAACCATTGATATTAAATTTTATTTAAACGAAATAATTAAAAATTTACAAAGTATAATAGAAGCTAAAGAAGTACAAATTAGGACCAATATTGAAATTAGCGATTTTCCAATCGAAAAATCTCTGCATTTAGGCTTGCTGGTAACCGAGCTCATTATTAACTCCTTAAAACACGCTTTTGAAACGTCAAAAAACAAAGAAAAATTTATAAGTATTTCATTGGATCGAAAACATGAAAAATTTAATTTTACTTACACAGATAACGGCATAGGACTATCTAAAGATGATAAACCAAGACTTATTTATTTATTAAGTAAACAATTGAAGTCTAAAGTAAAAACTGTTAATGCAAATGGTTATAAATTTGAACTAGAAATACCAAAATGAAAATAACCATAATTGAAGATGAAGTAATTGTTGCTGATGATTTAGCTGAAATCATTCAAGATTATGGGTTTAAAAATATTAACCTTTTACATTCATACCAAGACGGATTGGCATCCTTAGAATCTCCGGCAGATGCCTATGTTTTAGATATTAGGTTAGGAGATGGAGATGGGATAAATTTAGGTGAGAAACTATCAAAACTTGGAATTCCGTTTATTTACATTACAGCAAACAATGAGGTAAATGTTATTAAGCGAGCCATACAAACCAAACCCATAGCATACATTTCGAAACCCTTTAAAGAACGAGATATTTTTGCAGCTTTAGAATTGCTTAATAACCAAAACATTCAATCTGAAGTAGAAATCTTAACCTCAAAAGGAAAAATACAACTCAAATTAAACGAAATACTTTTTTGTAAGGCAGATGATGTTTACGTGCATGTTTTTACAGAAAAGAAAAACTACATTCAGCGAGCCACTTTAAAAGAGTTTAGTCAAAAGCTCTCCGAAAACTTTATCAGGGTGCACCGCTCTTATTTGGTAAACAAATTAAAAATTACAGCACAAAAGGCCGATCGGTTATTTGTAAACCAAATAGAAATCCCAGTATCACGCAGTTACAGAGGCCAATTTTAAAGCGCAATATGTAGCTTACTACATTTTTCGGTTGTTTACTACATCATTTATATAAGGTATGTTTACTAGATATACTTTAGTCGGTAATCAGAAATTTTATCTTAAAACTGAATTACCATGCGCCGAATATTACTACCTATTTTTTTAATATTTATTCAATTCAATTTAAGTTCACAGGTTACTTCAGTTAAAAACTCAAGTATAGATTTTTGTAACCCTGCAATTTTTCAAATTTCAAACTCGGGAAAAAATTGCAGTTATTTTTTAAGAAGTAGTTCAAACAATAGCATTGTAGCTGGGCCAATATTGGGAAATGGTGATACATTAAATTTAGTAACCGGCAATTTATCCGAAAGCCAAAGTTTATTTATAAGCACTGAACCTGCGGCAAATCAAGCTTTAAATTTTGATGGTTCCAACGATGTAGTTCTTTTTCCAAATTCTAATGTTTATGATATTACTAGCGTAACTATAGAAGCTTGGGTAAACTCTTTAAACTATGGTTTAAATCAATTTATTTTCGAAAAGGGACCTGTAAATACGCAATACTCGTTATTTTTTGATTCAGGCAATTTAATCTTCAGAACTTACGATAATACAAACACAATTCATAATACATTCATTGCGGTATCTTCTCTTGGCTTAGTTAGCAATACAAGTTATCATATTGCTTGTACCTTTGATGGAACTACTAAAAAAATATTTGTAAATGGAGTAGAAAAACATTCTCATAATGATCCTCATACACTTGCAACAGGAAACAATGGACAATCCATTGGAGCTTTCGGCCCTGATGCAGTAGCTGGTTTCCCTAGTGGTGGTTACTTTTTTAATGGAACCATTGATGAAGTAAGAATTTGGAATATAGCAAGACCGGCAGACTCATTGCTTGCACAAAAAGATATTGAACTTATCGGGTCAGAAAATGGCTTAATTGGATACTATCAAATAAATGATGGAACCGGTTCAATGAAGGTAACTGATTTAACGAGTAATAATGTTACTGGAACTTTAACCAATATGGATTCAAATTCAGATTGGGTTTCTGGTTTATTTACTCCCTCATCAGTAAACTCTGGTTGTTCTTCAGATTCTACTCTTCATAATATTACTGTACCGCAAGGTAAGCCAAGTTTAAGCGCTAGTAACACAACTTTATGCAGCCCGGATTCTGTTCAATTTTCAGTTTCTTCCATTTTAAATGGTTTTAGCTATTCCTTAAAATCAGCCAGCACAGGCAATATTGTTGATGGGCCAGTTTCTGGAAATGGAAACCCAATTACACTAACTACACCTTATTTAAGCGCTGCTGATAGTTTTTACGTTTTTGGTGAAAAAGAAAACGATGGAGGTGGTACTGCTCTAGAATTTGACGGCTCCAACGACTATGTTCAAATAAATAGCTTAACAAATTTAAGTGGCAGCGAAATAACCATCGAATATTGGTTTAAGGGTTCATCGTTGCATTCTGCAGTAAGGCAGCAAAGTGGTCAAAACTTTATAGTTGCAGGTTGGAACAACATGCATATTTTATCAAATGATGGTAGCACTTCTGGAATATCGGTAGGTGCTGCTGCAACCGATGGTAATTGGCACCACATTGCTATGACATGGAAACAAAACACTAACGATGGTTTCAAGAGTTTTCTTGATGGACAATTGGTAGCGCAAAGAACAAGCTCAAACGTTGCATTACCTAACATTAACGCAGCAACATACATTGGCAGCCTATCAGGAACAGGTGAATTCAGTAATGGTCAAATAGACGAAGTAAGAATTTGGAATGTGGCTAGAACCCAAGCAGAAATACAAGCTACAAAAGACTCCTCAATTTTTGGATATGCTAGCGGACTTGTGGCTTATTACAATTTTGAAGAAGGCTCAGGAACAACCCTTAACGATTTAACAGCAAACAACCATACTGGAACAATAAATAGCGCAACCAATTGGCCTTTAAGTTTTAACGAAACCTACACTTGTGGTGATTTGTATAGCGATACTGTTGCTATAAACTTTACCAATTTAAACCTGTCAAATGAAACCTTTACTGCAAATGGTGATAGTATTTGTGAAGGTGAATCGGTTATTTTCACATTAAATTCTTCTCAAGTAGGTGTTGAATATTTTTTAACTGATGCTTCAAATAATATTTACGATTTAAAATCTGGAACTGGCTCGGCACTCACATTTAACTCAGGAGCATTAACCGCTTCAAATGAATTTTTTATTGCTGCAAAACCAGAAAATTCTGATTTGTTCGGATCAGCTTTATCTTTTGATGGAATTAACGATTATGTAAGATTAGATAGCGTTACCAATTTAAGTGGTAGTGAAATCACCATTGAATATTGGTTTAAAGGTACTAGCCTACAATCTGCAGTAAGGCAGCAGGCACCAGGTGCAGATTTTATTATTTCGGGCTGGCAAGGAAAACACATTCTTATTAATGATGGCAGCACCACAAATGGACTTAGTGTTGGAGATAGTGCTACAAATGGTAAATGGCACCATGTTGCTATGACCTGGAAACAAAATACCGCAAACGGTTTTGCTAGTTACCTAGATGGTGTTTTGGTGGAACAAAGAACAAGTTCAAACACACCATTACCAAATTTAAATACACCAGTTTTAATAGGCAGTTACACCGGTTTTAGTGAGTTCACCAATGGAACTATTGATAATTTGCGTATTTGGAATGTTGCCAGAACTCAATCCGAAATTAATGCTACTAAAGACAATACTTTACCTGGAAATACACCTGGCTTAATTGCAGCCTTCGATTTTGATGAATCAGATGGTGGTTTTATTTACGACAAAAAAACGAACAACCCAGGTGCTTTAATTAATGAACCAACTTGGCTTTTAAACTTTAATCAAAACAGCAACTGTAGCAATTTAATTACAGACTCCGTTGAACTTTTTGTTTCAAATATATACATTGGATTATCTAAATTCAACGTAACTTGTAGAGGAGGAAGTGATGGAGAAATAAGGTCAAACATTGCTAATGGTGCTTTACCCTATACTTATTTATGGAGTAATGGTAGCACAACCGATTCAATAATCAATTTATTACCAGATACTTATAATCTTACGGTTACTGATAATCTTGGTTGCCAAAGAGAAGGTTCTACATCGTTAGTTGAAGCTTATGGTATGGGAGTTTCAATTTTAGGTTTAGGTACACTTTGCGATAGTTCAAGAACAACAACACTGATAGCAAATCATCACACAACTTATTATTCCGGTTCACCTAAACCTGGCATTTCAAATGTTACACCTTCTGTTCTGTGGAATACGGGTAAACATAAGGTAGGACAAAATAAAGATACGTTAATCAATATGTCATCGGGTTATTATTCAGCAATATTCACCAACAATTTAGGCTGTACCGATAGTGCATCAGGAAATGTTTATGTTCATCCCGAAGTATCTTATTCCATCTCCCCCTCAGAAACTGAATATTTAGCAACAGGTGATACAACAACTTTTGTTGCTTCAACCAGTCAAAATTTAGATTTTTTATGGTACAAACAGAAGCCGAGGAGCTTTGATACATTAAGTACTAGTACATTATCAAGTACAGGGCATCTATATGCTAAAATGGTTGTTGACCAAAACAACAACCTATACAATATATACAGAGCAAATAATTACACTTACGTAGCAAAATATATAGATAGTTCTGAAACATGGCTAATGCTCGATTCTTCGAATTATTCCTACGGATCTGTGCACAGAAACAACCTAAGTGTGGCTTATGATGGCTCCGATAATATCTATATAACTTATCCAGAATCTCTTGGTGATATTTTTAGTGGCTTTAACAAAGGTAAAAAAGCAACAGTTGAAAAATTCAGTTTAATTTCCAATCAAATTTCCATTTTAGGCGGGTCTGAATTTACCTCTATAAAAGTAGGTGGAGCTTTTGTAGCCACACACAACCAAGATGTATATATTGCTTTTGTAGAACCAAACGGGATTGTATCAAATGTTTCTGTAATGAAATATGACAATCAAAACAACACATGGGGTTATCTTGGATCTAGTAAATTTACTCCAAGTTCAAATTCATTTTACGCAAACAGTAATCTCAAAATAAGCGACTCAGGTGAAATTTATGCATCAGACTCCAAAAACAATTTCTTTAAATATAATTCTTCTACAAATTCTTGGTCAGCATTGTCAACAGCAGGTTTACCTTCAACGTCAATTAGCAATAATTTTATTGAAAAGGATGGGGATTTGTATACTTATTCACTTGGATCAGACCCCAATACTGGGTTGACCTATTGGGATGTATTCAGATATTCAGCTTCAAGCAATACATGGTCAAACTTAAATACAAATTTTTCAGATGTTTTAGGAACCCATTCTGAGTCTTATATAATATTCGACGACTTTGGCAGTATTTATTCTTTTCAAGGTGCAGGATCACCAGTACTTGGAAAATTAAACATGACAACCAAACTTTGGGAAAATATTGGTGGACTCTACCACGATGATGCAGAAGGACATCATCTTGCAAAAGATAATCTTGGGAATATTCTAATTTCTTATAAAAGCGACCAATCAAACAAAACGGTTATCCACAAATTAGTTGGTAATCAATTCATTACATCCTCAGACACACTTTTAGCTACTGATACCGGTAAATACTTCCTAAGAATCACCAACCCTTCAACAAGCTGTGAGTTTATCGATCAAGTAAATGTACTACCCCAAACAGGCCCAAAAATCTCAATAACTATTAGCCAAAACAACCTTTGTTTTGGTGCAACCAATGGCAAAGCTTTTGCAACTGCCACTGGCGGCAATACCCCTTATGCTTATATATGGAGCAATGGCCAAAACACTGATACTTTAAGCAATGTAGTTGCAAATACTTATTATGTTACTGTAACCGACTACAATGGAGATAAAGACACTGCTATGTTTGTAATTACGGAGCAACCAGAAATTTTGAATCAAGCGTTAACCGCTTCAGATAGTGCTGTTTGTTTGGGCAACACAACAACCATTTCTACGGCCTCCTCTGAGGTGGGTGTTTATTATTCATTAATAAACAACAGCCAAGTAGTTGTTACCGATAGTATTTTAGGTACAGGAAATTCAATTTCATTTGTTACAACGCCAATACTTGAGCTAACAGAGTTTGCATTACAAATGAAAAGAGGAGGTTGCTCAGTAAGTAATTCAACAATCTCAATCGACTTAGAATCTCACCCAAAACATGAATTATCGGCAAATGGCTCAGCCAATTGCAGTGGTGCACCAATAAACTTAGTTTTAGATACCTCATATTCTTACTTAGAATATTCTTTATTTAACGAAAATGATTCATTAATATCTGGTCCAGTTTCAGGAACCGATTCCGCAATTGTTTTTATTTCAGATTCTTTAAAAAATGCAGCAAATTATTATGTCAGCGCAACTCAATCTACACCCGGAGATTTTGCCATCGATTTTGATGATGAATTTCAATATGGTGTTATTTTAAGTACACCCAGCTTTACAGCATATACCATTGAAATGTGGGTAAAGCCGCAAAGAACTGGTTTTGATGAAGCAATCCTTTTTTACTCAACAATGAATGCAGGTCCTGATATTTCACATGGCTTGTTTATCAATTCAAATGGAAAGTTTTATCATAGAACAAATGATGGAATAGACAAAACCATTACTGGTACAACTTCTATTACACCCAACCAATGGTATCATGTTGCAATAGTTGCAGAAAACAACGATTCAATGCGACTGTATGTAAATGGAATTCAAGAAGGAATCCCATTAGAAATAAACACCTTGTGGACTGGAGGAAACGTTTTTTATATCAGTTATCCTGCCTTCCCTTTTGCCACTGATAATTTTGATGGAGCAATTGATGAGTTAAAAATCTGGGGGGCTGCAAAATCATCTTCTGTTATAACAGCAGGCATGAATACCAACTTAATGGGAAATGAAACCGATTTAACTGGCTATTTTAAGTTTAACGAAGGAGAAGGTGATATAATATTAAATGAAGTAACCCAAACGTTTGGTATCGGACTTGACTATATGGACGATTCTGATTGGGTTGTAGGTTTGTCGGGAGACACAGGTTCGATTTGTACAGCAATTTTAGATACGGTAAGCATTCCATTTGACACACTTGAAATCCAAACTTTATCAACCAAAACGTCTCAAGTTTGCAACAGTCAAAGCACCACAGTTTCAACTTCCTCATCTCAGGTTGGTGCAACTTATTATTTGTTTAATAGCAATAGAAATTTAGTTGATGGACCGAAATTAGGAACAGGTGATAGCCTTCATTTTGGTACAGGACAACTTACTTCCAACATCACATTTTTTCTAAAAGCAGGTTTTGGTTTAGATGACGGAAATAATTATTTTAATAAAGATTCAATTCCTGCTAACTGTTCTGAAATTTTAGACAGTGGGTTAACAATTGCGGTAAACAACATCAACAATTTCACTGCTTTATATGACGATACGGTTTGTTACAATACCGCTCCTTAAATAAGCTTATTCTCTTCAGATTTAGGTGTAAAATATTCTCTTTTCAATTCAAACAACATTTTAATTGATGCTGAAAAAAACGGTACAGGCTCAAGCCTTAGTTTTAACACAAAAAAACTAAAATCAGCAACTAGTTATTATGTTTTTGCAGAAGATACCGCAAGTGGTTGTTCAAAACAATTAAGCCCTGCATTTCAAGTTTTGGTGAGTGACACGTTGGTTGTATCAATTGTTGTTGATTCAACTATATCATGTGCTGGATTTAGTGATGCAGGCCTTACCGCAACACATTCAGGTGGTTCTGCACCGTACACCTATATTTGGATTGAGGGTTCTCAAACTGCCTCTATTACAGGTCTTATTTCGGGAAACTATACTGTTACCGTTACCGACAACAACCAATGTACAAACATTCAACAAGTCACGCTAAATGATGGCAGCTCTTTAGCTGCGTCTGCTACAATTACTAGCAGTTACAATGGTCAAGGTATTTCTTGTACCGATTCTACTGATGGCGAAGCTTATGCATCGCCATCAGGCGGAAATGGACCATTTAACTATTTGTGGAACAATGGATCAACCACCGCTTTAAATTTATCACTAGGTGCAGGAGAATACGCTGTTACCATTACCGATGCAAGTGGATGTAAAGATTCTGCATCTGTAAGTTTAACCAATCCTGATGCAATAACATTTACAAATAACCGCCAAAACATAACTTGTTTTGGTACCGCTGATGGTAGTATTTCGGTAAATGCCTCATCCTCATTGGGTACAGTTACTTATTTATGGAACAATGGTGACACGGCTCATCAAATCACCAATCTAGATACAGGAATATATACGGTTACAATAACGGATATGAATAGCTGTACGGTCTCAGACTCTTGGAGTTTGATGCAAAATTCAAAAGTGGTTGCCTCTATACAAATCGATTCCAATGTAAATTGCAATGGTGTTGATGCAGGTTTAACTGGATTAGTAACCGGCGGAAATGACGATGCCTACGATTACTTTTGGCACAGCAGCGATAAAATCGGAACAGAATACGAAGACTATATTAACCCAAATTATATTGTAACATATACTTCCGCACTGATTGGCCAATCTTTTACAGCAACTTCGAACTCAACCTTAACCGAAATAATAGCTAATTATGGAACATCAGATACTTCTTCTATTACTTTAAAATTATACAATGGGCCTTCAGGTACAGGACCATCAATTTCAACGGTAATTGTTCGAAATGTACCAACTGGTGCTGTTGAAAAAACTTTTGTTTTAACCAGTCCGTTAAACTTAACTCAAGGCAACCAATACAGTTTCATCTTATCAGCACATTCTACTGCCACCCTTGGCATACAGCACAACAATGTATATTCAGGTGGTGATTTTATTCATACCGGAAACGCTGTTTCTAACGTAGATCTTTCGTTTAAACTGGGTTTTGAGGGCGACTTCACATCAACAGCGGCAAGTATATCTGACTTACCTTCTGGACTTTATACCGTTACAATTACGGATGATGACAATTGCCCTGACACGGCATCAGTAACTCTTTCAACCCCATCAAAAATATCGGCTAATTTGACGATTGACTCAACCTTAACTTGCTTTGGCGGCAGCAATGGTGCTATTTCTACAGCCCCAAGTAATGGAGTTGCTCCCTATACTTTTATATGGAACAACAAATCATCTATAAAAGAAGGATCTTTGGCAGATACAACCAATTTCGGTCCACCTTCAGAATCTAACTTTGCTCAATCTTTTACCCCAACTATAAGTGGTCAATTAACTGAGCTAGAGTTATATCTTGGAACCGAATTCGGATTCGGAATCGAAGTTGCCTTGTTCAATGGTAATTTTGATACAATTTCTTTTTTCAATGTGCTTAGTCAAGATACCCTTTTGATTAACGACTCATTTCCAAAAATTAGAACCATTGCCTTTAAAAACCCGATTAATGTAGTTGCTGGCCAAAAATATTCGTTTATTGTTTCATCCTTAACTGGCGACCCACTGCTCTTCTCAACAGGATTTTCAGACCCTTATCCAGGAGGAGAATTTGGCGTAGGTGGCGGTCCTGGAGGCTTTATGCCAAACCCTTTTGTTGATGTATTTTTCCAAACCACAATTTCATCAGATCAAGGCGATACAGGAAATTTCATTGATAAATTAACCACAGGAACTTACAAGGTGATTATTACAGATAGCAATAATTGCTCTGTAACGGATTCAATAACTCTGCAACAAGGAGTAAAAATTGATGCCATAGCTGTTGTCGATTCCAACATATCTTGTTATGGTAATACCGACGGTGGACTTAGCGTTTCTGCAACTGGCGGTAACGCACCCTATTCTTGGCATTGGTCTAATTCTGATACGTCTAAAACCATTTCTGGTTTAGCAAAAGGAACCTATTCAGTTCTTACAAAAGATTCAAATGGTTGTACCGATACTTCGTTTGCTTCAATTTCTGAACCTTTAGCTCTTAATGTTAATGCAGTTTCTCTTCATACAAACAATGGCTTTGATGTTAGCTGCTACAGCGGTAACGATGGATTATTAGGAGTTAATGCAATGTACGGCACTCCACCTTATACTTATTTATGGAGCACTGGCTCAGACTCATCAAGAATTCACGATTTAACAGAAGGCTCTTATTATGTTACAGTTACTGATTCAAATGGATGTAATGCAGACGATTACATCAACCTAAACGAACCAACAAGAATCACAAAACAGATTACTTTTAACCAAAGAATATCCTGTGCAGGCGATTCAACAGCAAGCATTAGCATTAAAGCTTCTGGTGGAACAGGCAACTACTCTTACTTGTGGGGTAATGGAACTCAAGATTCAACAATTTCGGGACTACACAGAAGCGCCTATGCCTATACCATTACCGATGCTTCAAACTGTACAGAATCAAGTTATGCTATTGTAAGCCAACCGGATACTGTAAAAACGAACCTTTCAGAATTTGCTTGCGGTTCATACTTATGGAACTCAAAAACTTTAACAACCTCTGGTAATTACTATGATACGCTTGCCACAGTTCATGGGTGCGATTCTTTTGTTACATTAAACCTTACCATTGGTCAGCCTACCAGCAGTTCAATTACCGTAAATACAGAATATGGTTACCTATTCCCTAGTGGTCGTAGTTCAATTAATATATCGGGCGTTTATACAGATACTATTTTAAACTCCAGCGGGTGCGACAGCATTATAACTATTAACCTAACTATTAACAATTGCGCTCCTAATTTAACGCAATCTTTTGATTGGGCGCGCAGCATCGAAAGCGGTGGCAGTGTTTCTTCTTACAGCACTACCAGCGACTCATCTGGTAATGTGTATATGGTTGGAAATTTTAGTCTATCCATTTCGCCAGACTCACTCCATTCAGGAATTTCATCAAATGGTGGTAGCGATGTATTTATAGCTAAATTTAAATCAGATAAAAGTTTGGTTTGGTTAAAAAGCTTTGGTGGCACAGGAAACGAATCGGTAACAGAGGTTGTATATGATGCATCATCAAACGCAATAATTTTAACAGGAACTTTTTACAGCAACACAAATTTCGATTTAAACGGTGCTAATGTTACATTGAATGTTGCAGGCCAAGCAGATGCTTATACAGCTAAATACGATTCATTAGGAAACTGTATTTGGGCTAAAAGCATTGGTACTGCCGACGTTGAAACAGGAAACTCAGTTGATGTAGATGCATTTGGGAATGTGTACACCACTGGTACTTTTTACGACACAACAGACTTTGATCCTGGAGTGCAAGATTTTATTCTTCCAGCGTTCCATTCTGCTAGTATGTACATTCAAAAATTAGATGCTACAGGTAATTTTGTTTGGGCTAAATCTTTCTACAGCAACCAACAGATAAATCAAAACCATTTAAAGACAAATTCTAATAATGAGGTCTATATTATCGCAGCTTACAGCGATTCATTGTTTCATTACAATCAAGGCGTTCAATTTATTAGAAAAAATAGCACAGGTGATTATAAATCTGATATTTTGATTGCTAAATTTTCTAATTCAGGTAACCTACTTTGGACAAAAAGTTTTGGTGGTTCTGCAGTTGACAGACCAACCGATTTAGATATTGACCCTGCGGGCAACCTACTAATTTCAGGTTATTTATGGGGAGCTTCGGATGTTGACCCAAGTACAAGTCAAGTAATTTTAACCCCTACAGGTGGATGGAATGGATTTATTGGAAAATACACACCATCAGGTAATTTAGATTGGGCTAAAATGTACCAAGGCTCTGATCTTAATAATGCTCTAGCAATAAGCAGTGATGCTTCCGGAAATGTTTATTCTACTGGTTACTTTAAACAATCTGTCAATTTTGATAATGGTGGAACAAATCAATCGATTACAGCAAATGGTGGTCAAGATGTTTTCATTACCAAGCACAAAAGTAACGGTGATTTTGATTGGGTTAAAACATTCGGAGGGTCAGGAAATGATCAAGCTTTTGGATTACATGTCGACAACGCAAGCAATGTATTTACGGTTGGGCAATTTGAGAATACGGTTGCTTTTAATACCGAAGGCACAGGTTACGACTTATCTGTTGGTAACAGTTACAATGCTTTTCTTCATAAACTAAATGTTTCTCAAATTCCATTTATAGATACTGTAATAGCTTGTGGCTCATACACATGGATCGACAACAACGTTTATTCACAATCCAACAACACAGCAACGTTCACATTACCAAACGCAGCAGGTTGTGATTCAGTAGTAACATTAGACTTGATCATGAACAGCCCAAGCAGTTGGATAGATACTGTGGTTACTTGTAACGCAAGCTACACTTGGATCGACAACAATGTTTACAGTCAATCTAACAATACTGCAACGTTTACTTTACCAAATGCAGCAGGTTGTGATAGTGTAGTAACATTAGACTTAACGATGAACAGTCCAACCACATGGATTGATACAATCGTAACGTGTAACTCCACCTATACTTGGATCGACAACAATGTTTACAGTCAATCCAACAATACTGCAACGTTTACTTTACCAAATGCAGCAGGCTGTGATAGTGTAGTAACGTTAGATTTAACAATGTACAGTCCAACAACTTGGATTGACACCATTGTAACTTGTAATTCAAGCTATACATGGATAGACAACAATGATTACAGTCAATCTAACAATACTGCAACGTTCACTTTACCAAATGCAGCAGGTTGTGATAGTTTAGTAACATTAGACTTAACCATGAACGCACCAAGCAGTTGGATAGATACAATCGTAACTTGTAACTCGTCTTACACTTGGATAGACAACAATGTTTACAGTCAATCTAACAACACTGCAACTTTCACTTTACCAAATTCAGCAGGTTGTGATAGTGTAGTAACATTAGACTTAACGATGAACAGTCCAAGCAGTTGGATTGACACCATTGTAACGTGTAACGCAACCTATACTTGGATAGACAACAATGTTTACAGTCAATCCAACAACACTGCAACGTTTACTTTACCCAATGCATCAGGCTGTGATAGTGTGGTAACCTTAGACTTAACGATGAACGCACCAAGCAGTTGGATAGATACAATCGTAACATGCAACGCAACCTATACATGGATCGACAACAATGTTTACAGTCAATCAAACAATACTGCAACGTTCACTTTACCAAACGCGACAGGCTGCGATAGTGTAGTAACATTAGACTTAACAATGAACAGTCCAACTACATGGATTGACACCATTGTAACATGTAATGCAAGCTATACTTGGATAGACAACAATGTTTACAGTCAATCCAACAATACTGCAACATTTACTTTACCCAATGCAGCAGGTTGTGATTCAGTAGTTACTTTAGACTTAACAATGAACAGTCCAACTACTTGGATTGATACCATCGTAACCTGTAATTCAACC
>Ga0222664_1000125_pt1 | contig 60411 bp, 82 predicted proteins | sample AntAcemetagen604_FD_181147 | JGI IMG/M metagenome (GOLD analysis project Ga0222664, IMG submission 181147) | Saline water microbial communities from Ace Lake, Antarctica - #604 | ecosystem: Environmental > Aquatic > Non-marine Saline and Alkaline > Saline | place: Antarctica: Ace Lake... | reverse complement strand
GAGTGACCAGGAAAAATTGGGAACGGCTATCCAACGTCTCGCTGAAGAAGACCCAACTTTCCGGGTTTCAACGAATGAAGAAACCGGCCAAACCATCATTGAAGGTATGGGCGAACTTCACCTCGAGGTTCTCGTTGACCGGATGCGCCGTGAGTTTAAGGTTGAGGCAAATGTCGGTAAGCCACAGGTTGCTTACCGTGAGACTTTGACAAAGAAGGTCGACCGGATTGACTACACCCACAAGAAGCAAACGGGTGGATCTGGTCAGTTCGCCAAGGTGCAGATTTCAATCGAGCCAAATACTGCTGAAGGTGGTGGCTACCTGTTTGAGAACAAGGTCACCGGTGGTCGTATTCCCCGGGAGTACATTCCCTCCGTTGATGCAGGTGCCCAAGAGTCAATGCAGCACGGTGTTCTGGCGGGTTACCCCATGGTTGATGTCAAGGTCACACTCCTTGACGGTGCCTACCACGATGTTGACTCGTCCGAACTTGCTTTCAAAATCGCAGGAACCATGGCCTTCAAAGAAGGCGCACGTCAAGCTGGCCCTGCACTACTAGAACCAATGATGTCCGTTGAAGTCACCACACCGGAGGACTACATGGGCGACGTCATCGGAGACCTAAACTCGCGTCGTGGACAAATCCAAGCCATGGAAGAGCGTTTCGGCGCTCGGGTGGTTAAGGCCGTTGTCCCGCTCTCGGAAATGTTCGGTTACGTAGGAGATCTACGCAGCCGCACCCAAGGGCGTGCGAGTTACAGCATGCAATTTGATTCGTACGCGCAGGTCCCACGGGCCGTCGCAGACGAAATTGTGGCTAAAAATCGCGGCGAATAACCGCGGATCAATATAAATACAACAGAAGAAAAAGAACCGATAACCGATCCGCGTTTTGCCGGACGGCACGAACAGAGGGAGTACGCAAGTGGCGAAGGCCAAGTTTGAACGGAATAAGCCGCACATCAACATCGGCACCATTGGTCACATTGACCATGGCAAGACCACGTTGACTGCTGCTATCACAAAGGTGCTGCACGATCGTTACCCAGACGTGAACCCCTTCACGCCTTTCGACATGATCGACAAGGCCCCTGAAGAACGTCAACGCGGTATTACGATCTCTATCGCACACGTTGAGTACCAGACAGAAGGCCGGCACTACGCCCACGTCGACTGCCCAGGTCACGCTGACTACATCAAGAACATGATCACAGGTGCAGCGCAGATGGATGGCGCAATCCTCGTGGTTGCTGCAACCGACGGCCCGATGCCACAGACCAAGGAGCACGTTCTCCTTGCTCGCCAGGTAGGCGTGCCCTCCATCGTGGTTGCACTCAACAAGTGCGACATGGTCGACGATGAGGAACTCATTGAGCTCGTTGAAATGGAAGTTCGTGAACTGCTCAGCCAGTACGAATTCCCCGGCGACGACATTCCCGTAGTGCGTGTTGCTGCTTTCCCAGCGCTTCAGGGTGACGAGAAGTGGGGACAGTCGATCATGGATCTCATGGACGCTGTTGACTCCTACATTCCAACACCAGAGCGTGAGATTGACAAGCCCTTCCTGATGCCAATCGAAGACGTCTTCACCATCACAGGCCGTGGAACAGTTGTTACCGGTCGTATTGAACGTGGAATCGTCAAGGTCAACGAAGAAATCGAAATCGTTGGTATCCGACCAGGAATTCCCCTCAAGACCACCGTCACCGGTGTCGAGATGTTCCGCAAGCTGCTCGACGAAGGTCAAGCAGGCGAGAACGTCGGGGTACTTCTTCGTGGAACCAAGCGTGAAGAAGTTGAGCGTGGCCAGGTCTGCTGCAAGCCGGGCACGATCACACCTCACACCGAATTCGAGGCCCAGGTCTACATCCTCTCGAAGGACGAAGGTGGCCGTCACACGCCATTCTTCAACAACTACCGTCCACAGTTCTACTTCCGGACCACCGACGTCACCGGCGTCGTGTACCTCCCAGAAGGCAAGGACATGGTTATGCCAGGAGACAACACCGAAATGCGCGTTGAGCTTATTCAGTCAATCGCCATGGAAGACGGTCTTCGCTTCGCAATCCGCGAAGGCGGCCGCACCGTTGGTGCCGGTCGAGTAACCAAGATCCTCAAGTAGCACAACAACTAAGTCTTCGTGGCGGGCATCGCGACCCGGTACCCGCCACGAAAACCATAGTTAATAAAGCACCAACCACAATTCGCAACTACACGAGTAAGGAACCAAGCCACCATGGCGGGACAGAAGATCCGGATCAGGCTCAAGGCCTACGACCACGAGATCATTGACTCCTCAGCGCGTAAAATCGTTGAGACGGTCATTCGTACCGGTGCACAGGTTGCGGGCCCCGTGCCGTTGCCGACCGAGAAGAACGTATTTTGCGTTATCCGGTCACCACACAAGTACAAGGACTCACGGGAACACTTCGAGATGCGCACACACAAGCGCCTCATCGACATTCTCGACCCAACGCCAAAGACCGTTGACTCATTGATGCGCCTGGATCTTCCAGCCGGCGTTGACATCGAGATCAAGCTCTAATCGAGATCAAGTTACAGGAGATCTGAACACCATGAGTAACAACGTCAAGGGATTGCTGGGCGAAAAGCTCGGTATGACCCAGGTATGGGACGAGAACAACAAGGTTGTTCCCGTTACCGTTGTGAAAGCCGGTCCCAGTGTCGTCACCCAGGTGCGCACCCCGGACACAGACGGCTATTCCGCGGTACAAATTGCCTTCGGTGCAATTGACCCACGCAAGGTCAACAAACCAGATGCCGGCCACTTCGCCAAGGCTGGCGTGACCCCGCGTCGCCACCTCGTAGAAGTGCGAACACCCGATGCATCCGAATACACATTGGGCCAGGAGCTCACGGCCGAAATTTTTGTCACCGGTCAGAACGTCGACATTGTCGGTACGACCAAGGGCAAGGGATTCGCTGGAGTAATGAAGCGCCATGGTTTCCATGGCCTCCGCGCCACTCACGGTGTCAATAAGAAGCACCGTAGCGCTGGTTCGATCGGTGGATGTGCAACGCCAGGTCGTGTTTTTAAGGGCATGAAAATGGCTGGACGCATGGGTGGGGTTCGACAGACAACACAGAATCTGAAAGTTCAAGCAATTGACGTTGAGCGTGGCTTGATTCTGCTCAAGGGCGCCGTACCTGGGCCCAAGGGTGGCTTGGTGTTTATTCACACGGCCGTTAAGGAGGTTCAGCTATGAGTTCAATAGATGTCATGACCCCAGAAGGAAAAACATCGGGCAAGGTTGAGTTGCCGGCCGAAGTCTTCGAAGTCGCCGTCAACATTCCACTCATTCACCAGGTTGTTGTGGCTCAACTTGCTGCCGCTCGACAGGGAACCCACTCGACCAAGACACGTGCTGAAGTCAGCGGTGGTGGACGCAAGCCCCATAAGCAGAAGGGGACCGGTCGCGCCCGCCAGGGCTCTATCCGCGCACCTCAGTACACCGGTGGTGGAATCAGCCATGGTCCGCAGCCTCGCTCATATGACCAGCGGACTCCCAAGAAGATGAAATCGGCTGCGTTGCGCGGCGCGCTCTCGGATCGGGCGAGTGAGGGTCGTATTCACATTGTCTCCGAGCTTGTTAGCGGAGATACTCCCTCAACAAAGGGTGCAACCGCCACACTCAAGGCACTTAACGTTGTCGGACAGGTCCTCATTGTGCTTACTCGGGAAGAAGCTGTGGCATGGTTGTCGCTGCGCAACCTCGGTGACGTCGCAATCGTGGCACCAGATCAGCTCAACACCTATGACGTGTTGATCAGCGATCACCTTGTCTTCACCCAGACCGCCTACGACGCATTTGTTGCAGGGCCGGTCAAGGGTAAGGGAGTCAAGGCTGTTGCCGCCGAAAGTGAGGTAGAAGCATGAGAATTGTTGACCCACGTGACATCTTGATCTCACCGGTTGTTTCCGAAAAGGCTTATGGCCTTCTCGATCAAAACAAGTACACCTTCATCGTTTCCCCGGATGCCAACAAGACGCAAATCAAGATTGCCGTCGAAGAAGTATTCGGTGTAAAGGTGACAAGTGTTAACACCATGAACCGTGAAGGCAAGCGCGTACGCACCCGCACCGGATTTGGTCGCAAGGCTTCAACCAAGCGTGCGATTGTGTCCGTCGCCGCTGGCGATCGCATCGACATATTTGGCGGACCGGTCTCCTAACGGAGTCCTGGGATCACCGAGAAACAACGAAACGAGAGACGAAAATGGGTATCCGTAAGTACAAGCCGACTACACCGGGCCGTCGTGGTTCAAGTGTTGCCGACTTCTCTGAAATCACCCGGTCGACGCCTGAGAAGTCATTGCTGCGTCCTCTACCAAAAAAGGGTGGGCGCAATAACTCCGGCAAGATCACAACCCGTCACAAGGGCGGTGGCCACAAGCGTGCTTACCGTCTCATTGACTTCAAGCGGGCTGACAAAGACGGCGTACCCGCAACTGTTGCGCATATTGAGTACGATCCAAACCGAACAGCGCGGATCGCACTGCTGCATTACGCGGACGGTGAGAAGCGGTACATCATTGCCCCCAATAAGTTGAAGCAGGGCGACAAGATTGAAACGGGTGCCAGCGCTGACATTAAGCCCGGCAATAACCTCCCAATGCGAAATATCCCGGTCGGTACCGTCATTCACGCCATTGAGATCAAGCCAGGTGGAGGAGCCAAAATTGCCCGCTCCGCAGGTGCAAGTGTTCAGTTAGTCGCCAAGGAAGGTCCCTTCGCGCAGCTACGGATGCCATCCGGTGAAATTCGCAACGTGGACGTTCGCTCCCGTGCAACTATCGGCGAGGTTGGCAACGCAGAGCAGTCCAACATCAACTGGGGTAAAGCAGGCCGCATGCGTTGGAAGGGCAAGCGCCCAACCGTCCGCGGTGTTGCCATGAACCCGGTAGACCACCCGCACGGTGGCGGTGAAGGTAAGACTTCCGGTGGTCGTCACCCGGTTAACCCAGGTGGTAAGCCCGAGGGTCGCACACGCAAAAAGAATAAAGCCAGCGATCAGTTCATCGTTCGTCGTCGCAAGTCCGGCAAGAAGCGTTAAGGAAAGCGGTAAATCATGCCTCGCAGTTTGAAAAAGGGTCCTTTCATTGATGGACATCTACTCAAAAAAGTAGATGCCCAGAATGAAGCAAATACCAAGAATGTGATCAAGACCTGGTCACGTCGCTCGATGGTGTCTCCGGCAATGCTCGGTCACACGATCGCGGTCCACGACGGTCGCAAGCACGTTCCGGTATTCATCTCCGAGAACATGGTCGGCCACAAGCTTGGCGAATTTGCACCAACACGCACCTTCCGGGGCCACGTGAAGGACGACCGCAAATCCAAGCGACGCTAATTCAATAGTTACGTCATCCAGTTTTTCAATTTTGTCAATTCAGTAGTTCAGTACTAACGAGAAGCAAGGGGAAAGCGATGGAAGCCAGGGCCCAGGCGCGGTACGTCCGCGTGACGCCCATGAAGGCACGTCGGGTAATTGATCTCATCCGTGGGATGAACGCCGACGATGCCCAGGCGCTGCTGCGGTTTGCTCCGCAAGCAGCTAGCGAACCCGTGGGCAAAGTGCTCGCGAGTGCGGTAGCTAATGCGGGTAACAATCACGGCATGGATACCAAGGACCTCACAATCAGTGAAGCCTTCGTAGACGAGGGTCCGACCATGAAGCGTATTCGTCCCCGCGCACAGGGTCGTGCATTCAAGATCCGCAAGCGCAGCTCACACATCACGGTGATCGTGACCGACGGCATCGCATTGCCGAAAGTGACGCGCCCAACAAAGCCGGCCAAAGCAGTAGCCGCCAAGTCACAGAGCGCACCTAAGTCGGACGTAGTTGACAAGGGTGTCCAGACGGAAGAGACGGACGCTCCGGCAGTTAAAAAGGCTGCGGCCAAGAAGGCTCCTGCCAAGACTGCTGCACCAAAGAAGGCTGCGGCCAAGAAGGCTCCTGCCAAGACTGCTGCACCAAAGAAGGCTGCGGCCAAGAAGGCTCCTGCCAAGAAGACCACTGAGAATAAGACCACTGAGAAGGAGGGCTAATCCATGGGTCAAAAAGTTAATCCACATGGCTTTCGCCTAGGTATCACGACAGACTTCACCAGTCGTTGGTTTGCTGACAGCCCAAAGCAGGGCCAGCGTTACAGCGACTACGTGAAAGAAGACGTAGCAATCCGGAAGGTTCTTAGCACCGGTATGGAACGTGCGGGTATCGCTAAAGTAGAAATCGAACGCACGCGCGACCGCGTCCGCGTCGACATTCACACTGCCCGTCCAGGAATTGTTATTGGTCGGCGTGGAGCTGAAGCCGATCGTCTTCGTGGGGATCTGGAAAAACTCACAGGTAAGCAGGTCCAACTGAACATTCTCGAAGTGAAGAATCCTGAAATGGAATCACAGCTCGTTGCTCAAGGGATCGCAGAGCAGCTCTCCAGTCGGGTCTCATTCCGTCGCGCAATGCGCAAGGGAATGCAGAGCGCCATGAAGGCTGGGGCTAAGGGAATTCGGGTCCAGGTCAGCGGCCGTCTCGGTGGTGCCGAAATGTCTCGTACTGAGTTTTACCGCGAAGGTCGTGTCCCGTTGCATACACTGCGCGCCGACATTGACTACGGCTTCTATGAATCGCGCACCACCTTTGGTCGGATTGGCGTCAAGGTGTGGATCTACAAGGGCGAAGCACTCCCGACTCGGGCTGAGCGTGAAGCCGCTGCGGCAACCGCCCGCATGGGAGCAACCCGCAAGGCGCCAAGTGACCGTCCACGCCGCGAAGATGGCAACGAAGCTGGAGCAGCCGTAGCGGCCGCCTCGGAGGTTGTAGTCGAAGCTAATGTCGCCGCGGCAGAAACAACGGAGAGCTAATCATGTTGATTCCCCGTCGCGTAAAGCACCGCAAGCAGCACCACCCGACTCGTCGAGGTGTAGCTAAGGGTGGCACCAAGGTAACTTTCGGAACGTACGGACTGCAGGCGCTCGAGCCCGCATATGTAACAAACCGACAGATTGAAGCTTCCCGTATTGCAATCACGCGCCATATTCGCCGTGGTGGCAAGGTCTGGATCAATATTTATCCAGATCGTCCATTGACCAAGAAGCCAGCCGAGACTCGCATGGGTTCGGGTAAAGGTTCGCCAGAGTGGTGGGTGGCCAACGTCAAGCCTGGCCGTGTCATGTTCGAACTGTCTTACCCGGACGAGAAAGTCGCGCATGAGGCTTTGACTCGCGCGATGCACAAACTCCCAATGAAGTGCCGAATCATTCGGCGCGATGAAACAGGTGAAGAGTAATGGCCGCTGGTACAGCTACAGGTGAACTGCGAAATCTTGATGACGCAGAGCTCACACAGAAACTTCGGGATTCCAAGGAAGAGTTATTTAATCTTCGCTTCCAAGGTGCGACCGGTCAGTTAGAAAACCATGGTCGGTTGCGCGCAGTGCGCAAGGACATCGCTCGGATCTACACGATTCTGCGCGAACGTGAATTGGGCATCACGCCCGTCGAGGGTGAGGAAGGTGCCGCATGAGTGCAGGTACGCAAAATGAGCGTGGCGAGCGCAAGACCCGCGAGGGACTTGTCGTAAGCGACAAAATGCAAAAGACGGTGGTAGTAGCAGTGGAGGATCGCTACAAGCACCCGTTATACGGCAAGGTTGTGCGCCGCACGAGCAAGCTCAAGGCACACGACGAAGCCAACAGCGCCGGTATCGGCGACCGCGTACTTCTCATGGAGACTCGACCCCTCTCAGCCACCAAGCGCTGGCGTGTGGTTGAGATCCTTGAAAAGGCCAAGTAAGCAGTTCCGCAAGGCTCACCGCAGCAAGCGTGTGAGGACCAGCAGACGATCAGGAGAATGAAGTGATTCAGCAAGAGTCGCGACTACGCGTTGCGGACAACACGGGTGCCAAGGAAATCTTGTGCATTCGCGTACTCGGTGGTTCTGGCCGCCGTTACGCAGGTATCGGCGACATCATCGTCGCGACCGTCAAGGATGCAATCCCTGGTGGTGGCGTGAAAAAGGGTGAAGTCGTGAAGGCAGTGATCGTGCGCACAAAGAAAGAGCGCCGCCGCCCCGATGGCTCGTACATCCGTTTCGACGAGAACGCAGCGGTAATCCTGAAGGCTGACGGCGAACCCCGTGGCACCCGAATTTTTGGCCCAGTTGGTCGCGAACTGCGCGAGAAGAAGTTTATGAAAATCATCTCACTCGCACCGGAGGTCTTGTAATGCCGAAGTTAAAAATTCGCAAGGGCGATACCGTATTGGTTATCTCGGGCAAGGACCGAGGAGTCCAGGGCAAGGTCATTGACGTATATCCCGAGGCCGACAAGCTGATCGTCGAAGGCGTAAACCGGATTAAGAAGCACACGAAGGTGGGACAGGACGCTCGTGGCGCAAAAAGTGGCGGAATTATTACCACCGAAGCTCCAATCCACGTCTCAAACGTCATGCTGGTTGATCCAGAAGATGGCAAAGCAACCCGGGTTGGCTTCAATCGCGAAAAGGTAGAGAAGCGCCGTGCAGACGGTTCAACCTACGAAGCAGAGCGCAGCGTGCGAATCTCACGCCGCACCGGCAAAGAGATTTAGGACGGATAAGTAATCATGACAACCGCAACTATGCCTCGCTTGAAGGCTCGTTACCGTGAAGAGATCATTCCTGAATTGCAAAAGGAATTCGGTTTCGGAAATATTATGCAGGTCCCAGGCCTGACCAAGATCGTTGTCAACATGGGTGTCGGCGAAGCTGCCCGCGACTCAAAGTTGATCGAGGGCGCTGTTCGCGACCTCACGGAAATCACGGGTCAAAAGCCTCAGGTCACCAAGGCTCGGGTCTCCATCGCTCAATTTAAATTGCGTGAAGGACAGCCGATCGGTGCACACGTCACCCTCCGTGGTGATCGCATGTGGGAATTCCTCGATCGACTCCTGAGCACTGCGTTGCCTCGCATTCGTGACTTCCGCGGTCTCTCGCCAAAGCAGTTCGACGGACACGGAAACTACACATTCGGCTTGACCGAGCAGTCCATGTTCCACGAGATCGATCAGGACAAAATCGATCGCACTCGCGGAATGGACATCACGGTGGTAACAACCGCCAAGACCAACGACGAAGGTCGAGCATTGCTCCGGCTTCTCGGATTCCCATTTAAGGAGGCCTGAGCACATGGCAAAGAAAGCGCTGATCCAAAAGCAGCAGAAAACCCCAAAGTTCAAGGTGCGGGGTTACACCCGCTGTAACCGGTGTGGTCGTCCACATGCGGTCTACCGTAAGTTCGGCCTGTGTCGCATCTGTGTTCGTGAGATGGCACATGCCGGCGAACTCCCCGGAGTAACTAAAAGTTCCTGGTAAACCACGACGCTGTAGGTCCTCGGTAACGACCGGAGAAACCACAGCGAGGAAGGCCAAACGGCCATGACAATGACAGACCCGATTGCAGACATGCTCGCTCGTCTGCGCAACGCAAATTCGGCGTACCACGACACCGTCTCCATGCCGCATTCCAAGATCAAATCGCATATTGCGGAGATCTTGAAGGAGCAGGGATATATAGCTAGTTTCGACGTCGCTGACGCAGAAGTCGGCCAGACGCTCACCCTTAACCTGAAGTACGGACCCTCACGCGAGCGCTCAATCGCTGGTTTGCGTCGGGTGTCTAAGCCAGGGTTGCGAGTCTACGCAAAGAGCACCAACCTTCCCAAGGTTCTTGGTGGTCTGGGCATTGCCATTTTGTCCACCTCGACCGGGTTGCTCACTGACCGCCAGGCCGCGAAGAAAGGCGTAGGTGGGGAAGTCCTCGCCTACGTTTGGTAGGAGGAGCAATGTCACGTATTGGACGCGCACCAGTCTCGGTGCCTGCAGGAGTGAACGTCACGATCAATGGTCAAGACATCTCGGTCGTTGGACCTAAAGGGTCCTTGGCAATCACGATCGCCCTGCCAATTGCCATTAAGCAAGAAGGCGACGAAATCCTAGTTACCCGACCTGACGATGAGCGTGATTCACGCGCATTGCACGGTTTGAGCCGCACTTTGATCGCCAATATGATCACGGGCGTTACAACGGGTTACGAAAAAACCTTGGAGATCGTGGGTACCGGTTACCGTGTTGCAGCCAATGGGAGCGACCTTGAGTTCGCACTCGGATTCAGCCACCCCGTGGTTGTTAAGGCAACAGAGGGAATCACCTTTGCGGTTGAGTCTCCGATCAAGTTCAAAGTAATCGGAATTGATAAGCAGAAGGTCGGCGAAGTCGCTGCGAATATTCGCAAGATTCGCAAGCCAGAACCTTATAAGGGTAAGGGCGTTCGCTATGAAGGCGAAGTCGTCCGTCGCAAGGCTGGAAAGGCTGGTAAGTAATGAGTTCCTTCGCCCCAAAGCTTGGCTCAGGCAGCAAAACTGCTGTTGGCCGCAAGCGTCGTCATCTTCGTGTTCGCAAGAAGGTGTCCGGCACCGCACTGCGTCCGCGTCTGGTTGTGAACCGCTCGACGCGTCACGTCTTCGCCCAACTGGTCGACGACGTTCAAGGCGTGACACTGGCTTCTGCCTCCACTATGGAAACTGGTCTTCGCGGATCCGACGGCGATAAAACTGCCAAGGCACGCAAGGTTGGAAACGAACTTGCCTCACGTGCACAAAAAGCTGGGATCGACACGGTGGTTTTTGACCGCGGTGGCCATAAGTACCACGGTCGCGTAGCTGCTCTCGCTGAGGGCGCTCGCGAAGGCGGACTCACATTCTAATTTTTCGAACGGGAAGAGGTAACAATGTCTGATACGTCGCGCCGCAGTGGTGGCGGAGGCGAGCGTCGGGATCGCAAAGATCGCGGCCCACGCGAGGAGAAGTCAAATCTGCTGGAGCGCGTAGTCGCGATCAACCGGGTTTCCAAGGTGGTCAAGGGTGGTCGACGCTTCAGCTTCACCGCACTTGTAATCGTTGGTGACGGTGACGGAAACGTTGGCGTCGGTTACGGCAAAGCCAAGGAAGTTCCGGCAGCGATCGCCAAGGGCGTTGAAGAAGCGAAGCGTAGTTTCTTCAAAGTCCCTCGCATCCAAGGAACAATCCCGCATCCAATTAAAGGTGAAGCGGCCGCTGGTGTGGTCATGCTCCGCCCGGCTGCACCAGGTACCGGCGTTATTGCTGGTGGCCCGGTCCGCGCCGTATTGGAATGTGCCGGCATCAAAGACGTTCTGAGTAAGTCACTCGGATCCGATAATGCGATCAATATTGTTCACGCAACGGTTGCCGCGCTCAAGGGGCTTGAGTCCCCGGAGGCTGTCGCTGCTCGCCGTGGACTCCCACTAGAAGACGTCGCGCCAGCAGCTCTACTTCGGGCTCGCGCAGCAGGGGCAGGTGCGTGATGGCGCAGATCAAGGTCACTCAGATCAAGTCAGAGATTGGCGGAACGAGTAATCAGCGCAATACGTTGCGTTCACTCGGACTCAAGCGAATTGGTGACACCGTTGTAAAAGAAGACCGCCCAGAGTTTCGTGGAATGGTGAACACCGTTTCACATCTGGTGGTTGTCGAGGAGGTCAATTAACTATGACACTTAAAGTTCATCACCTGCGTCCGGCACCCGGTGCCAAAACCGCCAAAACCCGTAAGGGTCGTGGTGAGGCATCCAAGGGAAAGACTTCGGGTCGCGGCACCAAAGGCACAAAAGCTCGCTACCAGGTTAAAGCCGGCTTTGAGGGTGGCCAAATGCCACTGCACATGCGACTGCCTAAACTCAAAGGTTTTACCAGTCCGAACACCAAGGTGTACCAGGTCATTAACGTGGCTGCCATCGAAAAATTGTTCCCAGAGGGCGGCACGATTGGTGTTGCTGAGTTGGTAGCTGCAGGTGCGGTCCGTAAGGGTGAGTTGGTCAAGGTACTGGGTCAGGGAGACATTGCGGTAAAGATTAATGTAACGGCAGACAAGTTTTCTGGGGCAGCTCGTGACAAGATTGTCGCCGCGGGCGGTTCTGTAACCGAACTGTAGGATCCTAGTACCAGTAATCGATTAGTAAGCAGGAGGCCAAGTGCACATTAGTGCTTTCAGGGACGCCCTGCGTACCCCGGATCTTCGCAAGAAAATCCTGTTCACCCTCGGTTTGCTCGCGGTTTACCGTCTGGGTTCGGTCATGCCGACCCCAGGTGTCGACTACTCGGCTATTCAACGGTGTATTGACGTCGTACAGGACAACTCCGTGTACGCCCTGATCAACCTCTTCAGTGGTGGGGCACTTCTTCAGCTTTCGGTCTTCGCGCTGGGAATCATGCCTTACATCACGGCTAGCATTATTTTGCAGTTGCTGACCGTCGTGATACCTCGCTTGGAAACATTGAAAAAGGACGGAAGCGCGGGACAGGCCAAGATTACGCAGTACACGCGCTACGTCACTATTGGTTTGGCCATTTTGCAATCGACCGCGATTCTTTCCTTGGCACGGTCACCCGGCGCACTTTTCCAAGGTTGTAATGAAGAGATTATTCCCGATCAAGGGATTTGGGTCATGCTTGTCATGATCACGGTGATGACGGCCGGAACCGCGATCGTCATGTGGTTCGGCGAATTGATCACAGAGCGTGGTGTAGGTAACGGCATGTCCGTACTTATTTTCACTTCGATCATTGCCGTCATTCCAGCGCAGTTTGCCAACATTCTCAGTAGCCGTGGCGCATTCACATTTGCGATAACTCTCATAGTCGGACTTATGGTTATCACGTTCGTAGTGTTCGTGGAGCAAGCTCAACGACGAATCCCAGTTCAATACGCTAAACGTATGGTTGGCCGCAGGATGTATGGCGGAACATCCACCTACATTCCGCTCAAGGTCAATATGGCCGGTGTTATCCCGGTTATCTTCGCATCCTCACTTCTGTTCCTGCCGACCCTTTTCGTGCAACTCACTGGCAGCCAAGCAGGCTGGGCGCAATGGCTCCAGCAAAACTATGGAACTGGATCCGGACCGGTGTATCTGGCCACGTACTTCCTGCTCATTGTGTTCTTCTGCTATTTCTACGTGTCCATCACGTTTAACCCAACAGATGTTGCCGACAACATGAAGCGTTACGGTGGATTTATTCCTGGCATTCGTGCCGGACGTCCTACCGCTGAATACCTCGACTACGTGTTGACCCGTTTGACCGCACCTGGTTCGTTGTACTTGGGCTTGGTTGCGATTCTCCCGGTGTTTGCGTTCGACTTCTTGGGTGTCTCAACCCAGTTCATTTTCGGTGGTACGTCACTCCTGATCATGGTTGGGGTCGGACTTGACACGGTCAAGCAAATCCAAGCGCAATTGCAGCAACGCAATTACGAGGGTTTCCTTAAGTAGGAGCCACTGGGAACTTGAGTTCCGGTAGGCTTTCGTCGTATGCGCATCGTTATCATGGGCCCACCAGGGGCCGGTAAAGGTACCCAGGCCGCGCTGCTGTCCAAAGAGCTTGGGATTCCACATATTTCAACAGGGGACATCTTCCGGGCAAATGTCAGTGAAGGCACTCCCTTGGGCAAAGAAGCGCAAGCGTTCATGGACGCGGGCGAGTATGTCCCAGACGGTGTGACTAATTCAATGGTCCGTGACCGACTGACGCATGACGACGCTCGACCAGGTTTCATCCTTGATGGTTATCCACGAACAGTGGAGCAGGTTGCTGAACTTGATGCAATGCTGCGGTCAGCAGGCACTGCACTTGATCGGGTTATTGAACTCACGGTAGACGTCGACGTTGTAGTTGGCCGACTCGTGAAACGCTCCGCAGATCAAGGTCGCAGCGACGACACCGAGGACGTACTACGTCGTCGCCTTGAGGTGTACGCGGAACAAACAGCGCCACTCATTGAGGTGTACTTGGATCGCGAACTACTCATCCAGGTTGACGGACTCGGGGACATCGCTGCGGTCACGGCTGCAATCCTTATCGCCGTGAGTGTGTAACAAGCACAATGGTATTCCGAAAAAAAGAGCGTGTTCAGATCAAGACCCCGCAACAAATTGGCTTAATGCGTATCGCAGGCAAAGTGGTCGCAGACACTCTGGAAACATTGCGCGTCAACGTTAAACCCGGAGTCACAACAGGTGAGCTCGACGCGATCGCTCGCGAATGTATTTATGGTGCTGGCGCAACCCCGTCATTTCTTGGCTACTACGGCTTCCCTGCGGTTATCTGCACCTCGGTCAACGAAGAAGTTGTGCATGGAATCCCTGGTGGCCGTGTGGTCAACGAAGGTGATCTCGTTTCAATTGACTGCGGCGCGATTGTTGACGGTTGGCACGGGGATGCAGCGATTAGCGTCATCGCATCAAGTGAGCCTCTGCCAGCAATTCAACAGCTCTCAGACGTGACCCGCGCATCCCTTGATGCTGGTATCCAAGCAGCAGTCGCCGGCAATCACATGGGAGATATCGGTTCCGCAATTGAAAAAGTGATCCGTAGCAGCGGCGACTATGGAATCGTTGAAGATTACGTCGGCCATGGAATTGGCACTGAAATGCACATGTACCCGCCAGTACCCAACTACGGGCATGCAGGGCAAGGCCTCGAACTTAAAGTTGGCATGGTGCTCGCGTTAGAACCGATGGTGACTATTGGTTCACCCGAAGTGCTTACACTTTCTGATGACTGGACCGTTGTAACAACAGACGGAAACTGGGCATCCCACTGGGAGCACACCGTTGCGATCACCGAATCAGGTCCCCAGATCCTCACCATTCAATAAAGCCCGAGTTTCCCAGTTCCTGGGAAACTCGGACGTTACACGGGACAAATCCATCAGATTTGTCCTTGTTATCCGGCTTGGCAGCCGCATAACGCAGCAGCAAGGTTGGCGAGACAGGCTGGCGGGACATCTTGGCAGGCAAGCCTCGGGGGAAGTCGGACATTAAATCGGACAAAACACCGATAGTTGTCCATCCACCCCAGAAACTGGGAAAGTCGGCCGGGGAGAGGCGGGGGAGAGGCGAGGGAGTGGATCGGACCCCAACTTCATGGTGGGAGGGGGCATTGCGTAGACTCGCACGGCTGAAGTGGTGAACATTTCTGGCAGCAATCATAGGGAAGCGGAGTACATGGCCAAAAAAGATGGCGCGATTGAGCTCGAGGGTTTGATCACGGAGTCTCTGCCTAATGCAATGTTTCGGGTTGAGCTAGACAACGGGCACAAGGTGCTCGCCCATATCAGCGGAAAAATGCGGATGCACTACATCCGGATTCTTCCCGATGACCGTGTTGTGGTGGAACTTTCCCCCTATGACCTCACTCGCGGCCGCATCGTTTACCGCTACAAGTAATAAGCGTTTTTACTAGAAACTCGAGAAAGAGTAACCATGAAGGTGCAACCCAGCGTCAAAAAGATCTGCGACAAGTGCAAGGTCATCCGTCGCCACGGACGCGTCATGGTGATTTGCGAAAACGTTCGTCACAAGCAACGCCAGGGCTAAAGACCTAGCTGTTGAAGTACAGCTAAGCCTGACAAGCACTGGGGTGTTACCGGGAGAGAAAACTCGGACACCAAGTACAGGGAGAACCCGACCCCGGATCACAAGATCCGGACGACACCTTTGGCCACGGGGCCAAAGACCAGCCTTGGCGGGCTGGGTTGGCTCTCCCACCACACGACCCCGTGAATAACCGAAAAGAGAGAACGCCCATGGCACGACTTATTGGTGTGGATTTGCCCCGCGAAAAGCGCATGGCAATCGCACTTACCTATATCTATGGTGTTGGACGCTCACAGGCAACTAAAGCCTTGGAAGCAACCGGCATTGATCCCCAAATGAAATCCAAGGATCTCACCGACGATCAAACACTCGCATTGCGCGACTGGATCGAGTTACACCTCAAAGTAGAAGGTGACCTGCGCCGAGAGGTTGCAGCCGACATTCGCCGTAAGGTTGAAATCGGTTCCTACCAGGGAATTCGTCACCGCAAGGGTCTTCCCGTCCACGGGCAACGCACCCATACCAACGCACGTACGCGTAAGGGTCCACGTAAGACAGTTGCCGGTAAGAAGAAGGTTTAAGCGAACGATCTCGCAATTCGTTGCGAATCCCCAACCTCTAAAGAATAGGAATCACACATGGCCCCCAAAGGTCCAGGCGCTAAGAAAGTGCGTCGTAAGGAAAAGAAGAATGTGGCCCACGGCCACGCTCATATCAAGAGCACATTCAACAACACCATTGTCTCGATCACAGACCCAACGGGCGCCGTCATTGCATGGTCCTCAGCCGGTCAGGTTGGGTTCAAGGGCAGCCGTAAGTCCACGCCGTTCGCAGCCCAGCTAGCCGCTGAGTCTGCTGCCCGTCGCGCGATGGAACACGGCATGCGCAAGGTCGACGTATTCGTGAAAGGTCCAGGTTCAGGCCGGGAAACCGCGATTCGTTCGCTACAGGCAACAGGTCTTGAGGTTGGCTCAATCTCTGACGTCACGCCAGTGCCATTTAACGGAACCCGTCCAAAGAAGCGTCGTCGCGTTTAATCCGCGAACACTTTCCACTACTTAATATTTAGAAAATAGGAGAAAACCATGGCGCGTTATACGGACGCAGATTGCAAGCGGTGCCGCCGCGAAAAAATGAAACTCTTCTTGAAGGGTTCAAAGTGCGAGTCACCCAAATGCCCATTTGAGAAGCGCCCCTACCCACCCGGCCAGCACGGTCGCGGTCGGTCCAAGGAGAGCGAATACCTGTTGCAGCTTCGAGAGAAGCAGAAGGCAACCCGTATGTACGGCATTTTGGAGAAGCAGTTCTCCAATTACTACAAGGAAGCACAGCGCCAGCCAGGTAAGACCGGCGAGAACCTGCTGCAGATCCTTGAGAGCCGTTTGGACAACGTTGTGTTCCGTGCCGGCTTTGCAAAGAGCCGCGACATGGCGCGCCAGTTGGTCACCCACGGTCACATGATGGTGAACGGCAAGAAGGTCGACATTCCTTCATTCCGCGTCTCACCCAATGACGTAGTCGACGTTCGCCCCAGTTCACTGGAACTGACTCCTTTCATCGTGGCTCACGCTGAGATCGGTGAAAAGACTGTTCCAGCGTGGCTTGAGGTTGTGCCATCGAAAATGCGCATTCTCGTTCACGCGATTCCGGCACGTGCCGCAATCGACACCATGGTCAACGAACAGCTGATTGTTGAGCTGTATTCCAAGTAGTAACCACACTCGATTCACTCGAATCGAGCCGAGAAACGCGATATCAAATAGAGGGTATCGCTGGAAGGAAACAAAAAGTGCTCATTAGTCAGCGTCCAATTCTCACCGAAGAACCAATCAGCGAGTTCCGTTCACGTTTCGTGTTGGAACCCCTGGAGCCAGGTTTTGGTTACACACTTGGTAACTCACTCCGCCGGACTTTGCTCTCCTCAATCCCTGGTGCATCTGTCACCAGCATTCGGATCGATGGAGTTCTGCATGAGTTCAGCACAATCGACGGCGTCAAAGAAGATGTCACTGAAATTATTTTGAACCTCAAGGGTCTTGTGGTTTCCAGTGAAATCGACGAACCAGTTGTCATGTACCTGCGCAAGCAAGGCAGTGGCAACGTCACCGCAGCCGACATTCAGCCACCAGCAGGCGTTGAAGTTCACACTCCTGACCTTCACATTGCAACACTCAATGACAAGGGCAAGCTCGAGATCGAACTCGTTGTTGAGCGCGGTCGCGGCTACGTTCCTTCAACCATGAACAAGCACCCAGAGCAGGAGATTGGCCGGATTCCGGTTGACTCGATTTACTCACCAGTGCTCAAGGTCAGCTACAAGGTCGAGGCAACTCGTGTCGAGCAGCGCACCGACTTTGACAAGTTGATCATTGACGTTGAGACAAAGTCCTGCATGTTGCCACGCGATGCTGTTGCATCCGCTGGTTCCACGTTGGTTGAACTCTTCGGTTTGGCTCGTGAGATGAATGTTGACGCTGAAGGCATTGATATTGGTCCAAGCCCAACCGATGCTTTCGTTGCCGAGCAACTCTCAACTCCAATTGAGCAGCTCGACATGACCGTGCGTTCCTACAACTGCCTCAAGCGCGAAGGCATCCACACCGTTGGTGAACTGATCACCCGCAGTGAGGCTGACCTCCTTGACATTCGTAACTTCGGCGCAAAGTCAATTGACGAAATCAAGGTAAAGCTCCACGGCCTTGGTCTTGCACTCAAGGACAGCCCTCCAGGGTTTGATCCCACCACGGCCGTCTACTTCGACGACGCTGATGTTGACATGAATGTTGACCCAGACGAAGTTGAAGAAGTTGTTGTCATTGAAACCGAAGACGCATTCCCCGAGGACGAGCAGCTCTAAGAGCCTGCCGCCAAGGACCTAACAAAAGATTAATGAGGAGATCAGATGCCATCGCCAGCTAAGGGAGCCCGCCTCGGTGGGGGAGCGTCCCACGAGAAGCACATGTTGAGCAATCTCGCTACAGCGCTGTTTGAGCACGGGCGCATCACGACCACACACGCAAAGGCAAAGCGGCTTCGTCCAGTTGCCGAGCGCATGGTGACGTTCGCAAAGCGTGGTGACATTGCGGCTCGCCGTCGTGTTCTCACGGTTGTGAAGGACAAGAGTGTTGTGCACACGCTGTTCACCGAGATTGGCCCAAGCTACGCGGGTCGTCAGGGTGGCTACACCCGGATCATCAAGATTGGTAACCGCAAGGGCGATAACGCTCCCATGGCTGTCATTGAACTTGTTGAGCCAATGGCCGAGCAGGTCGTCGCTGAAGCAACCGGTGCAACTAAGCGTGCTGCAAAAGAAGCAGCAACAGCACCTGACACTAAAGCCGAAGCCCGCGAGGTCGTTGAAGAGATCAAGCCCGACACCGAAGTAGTCCTCGAAGAGGAAACGTCAGAGCCGGTCAATGAACTAGCTGAAGAAGAAGAGGCAGCGGCTGAAGAAACCCCTGCAGCAGAAGCAGAGTCCAAGGAGTAACTCCTGAACTCGCAACACGATATTGATCAGCCCGTTCCCGGTCTTCCTGGGGACGGGCTGATTCGTCTGCGTGTATATATTTCCTATGACGGTTCGGGCTTTCACGGTTGGGGCGCTCAAGCTGATGCCCGCTCTGTTCAAGGTGAGTTTGAGAACATTATTGGCGCATTGATCCATGAACTTGAGTTGCCAACAATTGTTGCCGGCCGCACGGATGCTGGAGTGCACGCGAAAGCGCAAGTGATCCACTTTGATCTGCGCAGCGATCACCCCGAGCTTGGAAAACTCACCGCCGAACGCATGAACAAGGCTCTCCCCGGTGACATGCGAATTCTGAGAATCGAAGAAGCACCAATTGGTTTTGACGCTCGCTTCTCTGCGCTGTGGCGCGAATACAGTTACACAATTTCCGATGACCCAACAGGGCCGGCGCCATTGCGCCGACACGAAGTACTCCACTGGCCGGTGCCATTAGATGTGGACCGGCTCAATGAAGCAAGCCAATGTTTACTCGGGGTCCATGACTTTTTTGCATTCTGTAAAGAGAAACCGCGCGCCACCACAATCCGTGAATTACAAAAACTGCAGTGGCACCGAAACCATGAAAACAATGTTGTCATGAGAATCCGCGCCGACGCGTTTTGTTACTCAATGGTCCGCACAATTGTTGGAGCACTCCTACCGATCGGAGACGGTCGCAAACCAATCACCTGGACCCAACACCTACTGGACCAAGAGGACAAACTCTCCCACATTCAAACCATGGAGGCCTACCCGCTCACCCTGGAAGAAGTGGGCTACCCAAGTGATGAAGAACTGCACGCACGCCAGGGTGAAACCAGGGCCAGGCGCGGGATGGACCGCAAACAGGGATCTTAGAACTCGGGTATTTGGAGTCTTGCGAGTTCGTAGGAGGGGGTAAGCGCTACTTTGAGTTCTGGAATTGATTTCGTCAAGGTGTGCCAAGTGAGAGCTCTATCGATGCTGTCATATTGATGAATGAGCCAGTTGCGATTGCTAATTGCTTCAGACCAAATTACTCCATTTGGGGCAGGGAATCCCGTTTTTGAAATCCGCTTAATCGACTCGCCAATTTTCATGAGCAAGGAGTCACCTGCCTCCATGTTGAGCGCGTTCGACATGTACTGACCGTGTCCGTGTGCCGTAAGTTCCTCAATGCGTTGGAACCAGTCAAACAGATGAATTAGTTCATAAGCGACTTTTTCCGGCATCACAGAAGCACCAATGTTTTTTCGATCTGGTCATGGACGCCCTTTTTGAGTCCTCCGTAGCTGATTAAGTCGACTGGTCGCTGCATGAGGTCACTAAATGTTTGTCGAAGTGACTCAAGTGTGGTTATTGTTGCGTCTGCGGGCGGTTCGACGATTAGGTCAATGTCGGAGTCGAGTCGAGAAGTTCCGCGGGCAATTGAGCCGAAGACCGCTAGTCGGCTAAAGCCCCGGTCAGTTGCAATTCTCTTCAAGGCAGGTGACGCCGCGGTCAAAATCAATGAACTTGCGAGCCCACTTGTTGAAGGCGCCGCACGTAGTTGTTGACTGATTGCAGGCTGCGAAATGCCAAGTCTCTGCGCGATTTCACTCTGAGTTAACCCTTGGTACTGCATTGCCCGTAAAGTAAAAATACGTGATAGGCGAGCGGTGAGCTCGCTCTCAACTGCAGACTGGTAGTCCAAAGTGAATGACATAAGGTAACCTTATAATACACTCAATCGATTTACAAGTGGGTTTAAGAAGCTGGGAAGCGTCAAGTCCCGCAGCGCGTAGTCCAAAGCCTCAACCAATTGGTCGTCGATCTCAATTATCGTTCTGGAGTTACGTCCGGCCCGACCTTGAAGGTCGCACCCTCATTGAGATCCTGCATCAGGGTGACGGTCACCGTGACGGAATGCCAAGGGAGCAAGCCGCCCGCGCCCTCGACAGATATGAACTCGCCGAGTCCAGGAAACAAAAGTTTGAAACCCTTTCAGGGGGCCAGCAGGCGAGATTTCAGATTCTGCTGCTCGAACTCAGTGGTGCAACCCTGTTACTGCTCGACGAACCAACTGACAACCTTGACCTGGCAAGTGGTCAAGCACTCGAAGTCGGGCTTGACGCATTTGACGGCACGGTCGTGGCGGTAACCCATGACCGCTGGTTTGCCAAGAACTTCGATCGATTTATCTATGTTGGCAACGACAAGAAAGTTGTGGAAACAATCGATCCGCGTTGGAGCTAAACGACAATCTCAACATCAAAGAGTTGCGCAACTGCCATTTGATTCCGATCAAGGGTCATCAGTGAACTCTTGGAACGCTGCGCTATGGCAACAATGAGGCAGTCGAGTAACCCGCCAGGAGTTAAACCAGTGCGGCGCGCTTGAAAGTACATTTGAGCCGCAGCATCAAAATCACTCTGAGGCTGGATCTTGATCCAGTGAATCGATTGAAAAATCGAAACCACGTCTGAGTACTCACGGGAGTTTTTGGCACCTGCTAAGACTTCCATTCGAACGGGTTCAGTCCCGGCGGGCTTGATTCCCGCACGTAACAATTCATTGAGTGGATATGCGCGCGGATTGCCTCTTTGGTGTTCAATCCAAAACGATGTGTCCACCAGTATCCGATTGGTCCTGGGTTTCATATTTGCTCGGGTGGCAGATCCTGGGGCACGTCGAAGTCCGGTATCGATCCAAACATGTCCGCGATCTGGTTCATGGTGAATGGTTTTCCAATCAACGCACGCAAGGCGTAATCCACAGCTTCGCGTTTTGTGTCGAGGTGGTATCGCTTCATCACAGCCTTGACCAGTTCGTCATCGATATCAATATTGGTTCTGCCCATGTGGACAACTATACACCAAATTGGTGTATGGCCCACTGTTTTGGTCAGCCCATGAAGAATGGATTCAACGCAACGCTGTCACTGATTCGTCTAGTTCGGGTAAGGGGCCAGAAACGTTCTTTAATGCGGACTTGCATTCGGTGAGGTAGGTGTCGCTGGCCGATTTGTATTCGTCCCACATGTCTAGAGAAATAGCACCCTCCTCGCGCACGCCCTCACTCCCGTTTTCACCTACCTCAAGCAACTGCTGGGCGAACACTGCGATAGCCGCGCTGACCTCTGACAGTAGCGACCATCGCGGACTCAATGCGGCGGCCTGATCTGCCCATTCACTTTTGCGCAGTGCAATGTCCGCGAGTTCTGTTAACTCACTGACGCTCGCCGTTTGGGGATTGAACCCTTCCCGTTGCGCAATCGTCTGGGATGTACACGCCCGGATCGCTAAGTCATTGGCCTGGGCATCAGTATCAACACCGACCGAACAGGCACCCAAGGACAAATTCAGGCCAGCAATCAACGCGATGCCGAGTCCATTTGTTAGGAGCCTTTTCACGCAGCCATGTTATGAGTCCATTGTGTTTTGCGCCCAGGATCCTTCAGCACAATAACGCCAATGCACAACAACAAGGTGACCGTAATGCGCAATACCCGCGATTATGCGAGGCTTAGAACTGCGTTTTTCGATGCTATTTTTCGATGCTGTGTTGCAAGGTCGGCATAATTATTCCCACATATATTTTTCATTATTTATGAACAGTCTTAACAACAGTCGGGAGGTTTTATGGGGCGCCCCGACGTGCAGGTTGTGTGGTTCAAGCGCGACCTTCGTGTTCGTGACCACGCAGCTCTCATGGCTGCGGTGGAAACCGGAGCGCCGGTACTTCCTCTCTACGTTTTCGAGCCAAGCCTGCTCACCCACCCGCACACCTCACCCCGGCACGTTGAGTTAGCACTCGACGGCATTACCGACCTGAGGGAGTCCTTGACTGCGCTGGGGGCTCCCCTTGTTGTCAGGGTTGGAGAAGTGATTGACGTACTCGAGAACCTGTCAACTCACGTCGATCTCGCAGCAGTGCACTCCCACGAAGAGTTCGGCATTTTGGCAACATGGGAGCGCGATAAAGCGGTAGCAGCATGGTGCCGTGCGCGAGGTGTGAGGTACCGCGAGCACCGTCAATCAGGTGCCATGCGAGGACTTACCTCACGCGACACCTGGAGTCAACAACGCATGAAACTCTTTAGTCAGCAGCTTCTTGAGGCACCGCATGCCATCAGATCCACAGAAGTTGCACCGGGTCCAATCCCAACGTTGGGCAACCTAGGAATAGCAGCAGAACCGATGGTTTACCGCCAGCGCGGTGGCGAGACTGCTGGACGCGAAGTCCTGCGCACGTGGCTCAACGAGCGTGTCCAAGGATACGAGCGCCACCTATCAAGTCCGGTCACCGGTTGGGATGGCTGCTCCCGGTTGTCAGTACATCTTGCGCTGGGCACGGTCAGTGCACGTGAGGTCCACACCCGAGTGCAGGCGCATAAGGGTGAACCCGGCTCACCAAGGTTTTCATTGGGAGCCTTTGAGGAGCGCATTGCGTGGAGAGACCATTTCGCGCAAAAACTTGAAGATGCACCTCGCATTGAGCACAGCTCACTACACCCCGCTTTTGACAACCTTCGCCCGACCACGGCCAACCCGGAAGCACTCGAGGCGCTCACTCAAGGCCAGACGGGTTACCCCATGGTTGACGCGGTAGTTCGCTCACTGGCCGCCACCGGTTGGACCACCTTTCGCATGAGGTCCATGGTCACCTCTTTTGCTTCCTATGACCTGTGGCTTCCGTGGCAGGAGACCGGTCGAGTGCTTGCTCGCTGGTTTACCGACTACGACCCTGGGATTCACTGGCCCCAGATTCAGATGCAGTCGGGAATCACGGGCATGAACACGCTGCGCATCTATGACCCGGTCAAGCAGCAGCTTGACCACGACCCGACCGGTGAATTCGTCCGCCGGTGGGTGCCCGAGTTGAAGGATGTCCCCGATTCCTTGCTGGCAACGCCTTGGTTGGTAGCAGCTGAGGAACGGCACGACTACCCCGATCCAATCGTTGACCATCTCGCGGCGGTCTCCCAAGCTAAGCGACGTATTGCTGCAGTGAGAACACAAATCCACGGTGACGGATCAACCCAAGCACTCCTTGAGCGACACGGTTCACGGCGTCCACCACCACAACGGCGACGAAGAAGCTGACGTGATTATTCGACCGATTGATTTAAGTGAAGCAACCGCTGTCGGCGAACTGCTCGTTAATGCCTACGTTGTTGGTGGTCATCTGTCTGCCGAATCTCCTTACACTCGCGAATTGTGTGACGTGGGTTCGCGGTTGGATTACACCTGGGTAGCCGAAGTTGACGGCGAGATTGTTGGCACCATTTGTTTGTGTCCACCAGACGGCGTGAGTCCTGCGGCACTCTGCCGCGAGAGTGAAAATGAATACGAGTTTCGTTTCCTTGCCATCTCACCTGACTCTTGGGGAAGTGGGGTGGGTCAAGCGCTTGTGGCTGAGTGCGAGGCGCAAGCGGTATTAAGTGGAGCCGAGCAAATGGTGATCAGCGTGGTCGACATAAACGAACGAGGGCTAAATTTCTACGCCCTGCAGGGCTACTCCCGCATGCCAGAACGAGACTGGTCTCCGGTGGTCGCACCCAACCCCAGTTCCGAGCGCCCTGCAGATTCAACTCCCATAATCATTCTCGCGCTGACTAAGAACCTTTCCGCACTTCACGGCAACTGACCTAAAATGCAGGCCGGCAGCATCCCCCGTCATGCAGACTAAATCGCGTGCTGTATTCCGTTCACTCAAGGAGTTTGCCTGCAGCATTGGTTTCGCGGACGACGTCACCGTGCGAATATGTGATGTCGGCCTCCCTGATATCGGTGAGAATCGGTGGTCACAGCGACAAAGGGTAGTGCGACATCCAAATTAACCGCAAAGCCTTTAGCTGATGAGTTGGGCTGTTTCTCGGTCATTACGCATGGAACGCAATGCACGTGGAAAAGCTGGAGCCGTATACTAAATCTCAAGTATCCTTGAGATTACAAGTGTGAGGTGAGGTCATGAATTTAGCAAAAGTTTCTGCAAACGGACAGGTAACCGTGCCAGTAGAAGTACGGCGACACCTGCACCTTTCTCCAGGTGACAAGCTCCTGTTCGTTGAAAAAGACAACGGAGAGGTCGTGCTAGTCAAGGCCGCCGAGACAGCTCTCAACGCATTGAAGAAAGCCCAAGATGCTTTTTCCGGTGCGAGTAGCGATTTTAATGTTCGCAATGAAGACGAAGTGAATGAACTAGTGAACGAATTGCGGTCTGAGCGTGCCGGTTCGTGAGCCGTGTCTTAGTTGATACAAATGTAATTCTTTCTGCTCTTTTATTCCCAAGGTCCGTTCCAGCTCAGGTGGTCAATCACGTGATTTTGCGTGAACAGCTTGTGGTGACGGAATGGATCATCGACGAGTTATACGAAGTGACTTTGCGAAAGCGTCCAGATCTGATTCCGTCTTTGGATCAATTTTTCTTGAGTGTCGATTATGAGTTGGCCGCACAAATGCCCTTCAGCGGTGCCCGCGTGCTAATGGCCGACCCTAAGGATCAGCCAATTCTCGATGCAGCGATAGCAGCTGATGTCGAAATTTTGATCAGTGGGGATAAACACTTCCTCGAACTCAGAATTGATCGACCCAAGGTGATGAACGCGCGTGACTACCTCAACAGCCAAGTGCGTGATGAGTAAGTAACGTGATCAGAAATCTCTAGCGGCAACCCACGTGGCTCCCGCCAAATCCGCGCACTTCGCCATACGGTTGCGAGGTGATCCGCGGAGTAAATACCAACACGGTTGAAGTTGCCCATGCACCACTGTCAGGTTTTGACGGAATTACTACTGGAGCAGTAGCTCTTGACGCTGAAGGAGACATGGAAGTTGGTGTGTGGGAACACTCCATTGGAATGTCAACCGACACCGAAGTTGAGGAAGTCTTCGTGGTGCTCGCAGGCTCGGGAAAGGTCACCTGTGATCGTGGCGGGGAAATAATTCTGGAACCCGGAGTTGTCGGTTTCCTGCCCAGCGGCGCCAAGACCCAATGGGAGATCACCGAGCCATTGCGTAAGGTCTGGATCACCCTCACCTAAATATTTGCCGTCAGAAGTGGAGAAGCGGCGGTCATGTTCGGGAATCACACACTTCAGATTAAGTGAAATCAATCGCAATGAAGAATCCGCATAGTCTGCTCTTAGAAATTCATGGGACAGAAGGCTAGCGATTCATTAGTGCATTCATCCGCGAACACAGATTGGTTTTTCGATGACACTTTCACGCAGAGGCTTCCTCGGGCTTCTTAGCACGGGTGTAGGAATTGCGTCTGTGCCACCCCTCGTGGGTTTTGCCGCTGGCCCAAATCCCACTGCTAGCACGCCAACGGTCCCCAGTGGTCGAATCTTTCGAAGCAAGAACGGATTGCTACGAGTCAAACTCCTCGCAGCGCCAGGGACAGTGCCGGTAAATGGCGTTCCCACCGCGAACGTTCAGGCATACAACGGTCGGGTTCCCGGACCAACGATCGTGGTGTCACCGGGGGACAGGCTCAAACTCAATTTTCACAACCAAACCACTATGCCCTCAAATATTCACTACCACGGCATGCACGTCTCGCCTAAAGGGAATCAAGACAATGTCTTCATTCAGGTTCCCAGTGGTGGTGAATTCGATTACGACGTTCGCATTCCAGCGGATCACCCGGGCGGTCTGTATTGGTATCACCCGCACTGGCACCCAAATGTGGGGCCGCAGGTCTGGGGAGGCATGTCTGGCCTGCTCGTTGTTCGCGGTGGCGCAGCAGCATTGCCTGAGTTAAAAGACGTGCGCAAACGAATAATGTCTTTGCGGCAAATTGCCTTCACCCCAGATGGTGAATTAGATCTTTATGGAGCAGCTCCGGCTGAGGATCAATCCCACTTGGTCAACGGTCAACTTATGCCTGAAGTTTCCATGCGTCCAGGTGAGACCCAGTTCTGGCAACTCGCCAATATTGGTGTCAATGCCTACTACAACCTGGAGCTACCCGGTCACACCTTCACCGTGGTTGAAGAAGACGGGATTCAAGTCTGGCAGACCTGGGAAACCGACAAGCTGCTTTTCCCACCCGGCAAACGCTACGGTTTTTTGGTGACTGCTCAGAAGAAGGAGACACTGCTCAACTTGATGCAGGCCGGCTACAACCAAGGACTAGACGACTGGCCAGCAATGCCGATCGCGCGCGTGCGCGTGCAAGGCGAACCTGCCAAGAGTGTGAAACTGCCCGAGTGGATTGGGAGCAAACCCGACTGGGTTACTGGACCGATTCGTAACCGTCGGGTGCTCACGCTCTCGCAAAATGTTGTTGACAACCAACCACTGTTCTATATCGACGACGTACTTTTTGACAACCTCACCATGCAAGACATTCCAAAGGTGCTGGTGAATAGCACTGAAGAGTGGGTGATTCGTAACGCTTCCTCACCACTGGGTGGCGCGCCCCATTCGGAGGATCACCCGTTTCATATTCATATCAACGGGTTCGCAGTTACCGAACGCGGTGATTGGAATCCGGCAACGAACGAAGTAACTAATCGCGAAGTGATCGTGCCACGTGGTGAAGCAGACACCGAGAACGTTAAATCAAACGGTTACATTAAATTCCGCACCAAGTTCGCCGACTTCGTAGGTCGCAGCGTCTACCACTGCCACATTCTCTACCACGAAGATCACGGCATGATGGGTGCTTTCGACGTCGTGGACTCCAGAGGAATTGGTCCAGGGCCAGATCAACTACTGCCCTCGCAAATGCATTCGCACGGTTGAGTCAAGACATAATTCCCATGAGATTCACCCAGGTTGAGGGTTTAGCCAGGAATCTGTGAGGCAATTCTCAAGACTCTCAAGTATTACTTGAGGCTTTCTGGATCCGGATTGAATTCCTATTTCGCACTAATACATGTTCGCGGTCGGTGAAGTGGGTAGCCGGCGTTTGTTTCTGGCACGAATGCGTATTCGGCGAGTGTGACCAACAGTGTGTCTAGTGTCACGGTGACGCCGACGACAAGCTCTGGAGCTGCGACGGTGAGCGTGGATGGTGTCACTGTTGCTTCTGGTTCACCTTCGACCGCGATCGCGCTTGCTGTTGGTTTCAACACGATCAGTGTTGTGGTAACTGCTTCTGATCCAAGTTTCACACAGACTTACACACTCACTCTTTCGCGCGCCACCGCGGTGATCCCACCAACACCAACACCGGCACCTGACGTGCCGGCAAGTGGTGGAACGGTGCCGAATACTTCAGCGGTCACACCACCGGTTGATGTTGTGAACCGCGACACTAATGGTGCTGTGTTGGTGAACGGTTCTGAGAGTGTGTCGCGTCTTGTTCCTAACTCGATTGATACCGGTTGGGTTGCCAGCATGGATGGTTTACAGGTCAGTGTGTCCATGGAGAAATCTGATGGTGAACCTGAACGCATGAGCGCAACCGGTGAGATGCAAGCGGTACAGGGTGGCCGCATTGTTGTTTCCGGTAGTGGGTATTCGGTTTCTTCGATAGTGGAAGTGTTCGTGATTCCCAACGGACCTACCGGTCGTAGTGCTGTCCTTGGTCCGCGCACTGATGTTGCGGGTGTAGTAGGCGCCGTGTATTTGGGTCAAGCACAAGTGAACGCTGCTGGTGTTCTCTCTCACACGTTCTTTGTTCCCCTCTCTATTGATCCTGGTCAATACGTGTTGCAAATCAACGGTATTTCACCCACTGATGATTCCCTCTCAGTGAACTTGACTGCTAAAGTCTTAGAAGCAAGCAAGCCACCAAAGATGCGGGCCGGCCTCGTCCAACGTGCAGCGTTCTATAACGGTTTAAGTGATGTGATCAGCTCTGATGGCAAAAAGAAGTTGCGTCAACTGGTGCGCGGGTTGCCAAAGAATGCAACCGGGGTGCAGGTCGAAATCACAGGGGTTTCCGTGTCCCTGGATACGTTGGACGAAAACCTTGCACTGGCCCAAACACGCGCGAAGAAAGTCGCGAACTACCTCACCAAACAAGGAGTGCAGGGTAAATACACCGTCACCGTGACCGCTGCCTTCACCGTCGACGGCGCCGAGCGTTCACTTCGCGCCAGCAGCAGCGCTGTCACCGGACCTGATGGCAAACCACTCACCACAGCGACAATCAACTACCTCGTGCCGGAGGGAACGTAGAGAGCGGTCATCAGTCATGTGGTGCAAATCGGTGCGACCACCCGCCGGCTCCTTTGCCACAAAGACAGGTTTCACCATTCCATGTTTGCAAGTGATCCGCCGCCTGCTAGTTGCGAGTTAGGCTCCACGTTTGGTGAGTTGTCAGTCGCAGGTGCCATACTTTCGGACACAGGGCTGATAGAGATTCAGCTGATAAATACTGAGGAGAAGTTATGTCGTGGGTTGATTCGGGTTTTATTGCTTTCGATACTGAAACAACCGGTGTTGACGTTGTCACAGACCGGATTGTGAGCGCTGCTGCCGTTGAGTTCCGTGGTGGTGTTGAGGTTGATTCACGAGAATGGTTAATCAAGGTTGATATTGAGATCCCGGCTGGGGCGAGTGCTGTTCACGGGATCACCAACGAGATGGTTCAGTCCCAGGGGCTCGACCAGGCTGAGGCTTTGGCTTCGATTCGTGAATTCTTGGTGTCACGGAACTTGCCCGTGGTGTGTTTCAACTCGCAGTTTGACCGAAAAATTCTTGACTCCAATCTGGAGCGTGTCGGGCTGGCTTCGTTAACCGGCGTTGTTGATATTTGCCCCTACGTCATCGATAAACAAATGGATAAATTTGTTAAAGGGACAGCGCAGCGCCGTTTGCAACCAACTGTTGCGCGCTACGGACTCGAACTCAATGAAGCCGACTGGCACGGAGCATTAGCGGACTCGCGGATCACCGGTCTGTTGCTCCTAGCCCAGCGGGGGCGCTACCCGAACTTGTTTGCAGACCAGCCTGATGAAATAGCAGAGTCCATCTCGCTTTGGCGAGAGGAACAAGACGCTTCCTTCAAGGCTTGGTTGGCGAAGCAGCCGCCACGATAAGCATCATTTATTGAATTTTTGACCGGCATCATTGTGCCTATATTGATAATTATTTCCCTATTTAAGTGTTAATATGGCATGATTAGGCATGATTAGGCATGATCGTGCCGATCTTGAATGTCATGGATTGTTTCTGGTAGGAGGTGCTTATGTCGAGTATCGCGGTAGCCGTGCGAGATCGCCGCCGAGCATTGAGCCTGCGACAGATCGACCTCGCAGAGTTGGCAAGTGTTTCTGAGCGCTTTGTGCGAGAACTGGAAAGCGGCAAAGAAACAATTCGTATGGACAAATTAGTCGCCGTTCTCGAGGTGCTGGGATTGGAACTTCATGCGCTCGGGCCGCAAAGATGAGCGCGGAATTTGAGGAGATTGGTCAGGACCCCGACAAGGTGAGCGATCCGCGCCGGGTTGAGCAAGCTGTTGTCTATAAGGGTGATCGCCCGGCTGCAACCCTGAAACGAGGTGCTTCCGGTGTGGAGTTTCGCTACTTGCCCGAGTATTTGTTGGATCCGGGTCCTGATGTCGCAACTTCTTTGAGTGTGAATGATCAACCGATCGTGAGCCCGGGTGGAGCCATCCCAGCATTCTTTGCAGGTCTGCTGCCCGAAGGTCGTCGACTGACTGCCTTACGTGAAGCAGTGAAGACTTCACTCGACGACGAACTTTCACTTCTGCTTGCAATCGGTGCCGACCCGATCGGTGATGTCCGTATTGTTCCAGTGGGTCAAAGACCAACGATTCCTGAACCACTGCTGCGTTGGTCGAGTGATTCACGTGTGAGCTTTCGTGAATTATTGGACGCGCATGGAATCATTGATCCTCGCGGAATGGCCGGATTTCAAGACAAGATTTCAGCGGCCATGATCACCTTTCCCGCGGCGCGATCTGGCCGCGATGCAATAGTGAAACTTACCCCTCCTGAGTACCCACATTTGGTAGAAAATGAAGCCTGGTTTTTGACCCTTGCGCGACGAGCCGGATTTCTCGTTCCTGATTTCAGCGTGATTAAAGATCAAAGCGGGGAGCTAGGTCTATTGATCGAGAGATTTGATCGGGTTAATGACCAAGCGGAGGCATTTCGGCTGCCCGTTGAAGACGGCGGACAAGTTCTCGATCTTTATCCAGCGGATAAATACCGGATCAGTGCCGAGGAACTGTCCACTGGCCTCATTGATCAGTGTCGATCCAAGGCAACTGCAGCCCGTGAGATTTTTCGCAGGTTTGTGTTTGCGTGGCTGACAGGTAATGGTGATCTGCATGCTAAAAATGCATCCATATATTTGCCTGAGAGTGAGTGGAAGATCGCACCGATCTACGACGTGCCATGCACCCTGCCATACGGTGATCAAACAATGGCGCTCCCGCTCTCCGGGAGCACGGGTGACCTAAGTCGTAGGGCTTTTTTGGAATTCGCCGACCACATTAACCTGCCTCAGGCTGCGGCAGAGCGAGCTCTTGATGAATTACTTATTGCAACGGAACCGGTGTTGAAGCTTTTCGGTGAGGTCGAAGAACCTTTTGCGCGATCACGTGGCAAGGAATCCTTCGATCAGTTGTTTTACCGTCGCCGATTGCTGACCCGCACCTGATTCAGCGGTTGTTTTTGCGCAAGTATTTTTCCATGCGGCCCAAGGCCTGATTGAACGCTGTGCGAGCTCCGGCTGCAACGGGTCGGGCGAGGAATTGCGGGAGCACTGGCACATGGACGTCTTCTACCCAGTAAACGGTGCATGAGTTTTCATTTAGTTCGGTGACCGTGAGGTCAACAACGCCCGTGAGTACCGGGCCAACTTTCGTGATCTGGGAGGTGCGGGCTTCTCGGTCGAGTGTGTCCACGCGCATTCGGTCGGGGAGTGCAAGTGGGCCGACACCACTGGTTGCAATGAATTCAGTTCCCTCGGCCCCGTCTCCGGAAAGAATCTCAACTTTGGTCATGGGGACCCAGTCCGCGTGCCCGCGCCAATCGATGAGAGCTTCGAAGACTAGATCCGCGTTAAAGGGAAGGGTGCGTGAGACCTTGAAAACCACATTTGCTGCCATGGCTCAACTATCTCGCGTGGCAATGATCGCGCAACGTGAGGGATTAGACTTGGGGCTATGTATCCGGAGTTAGAGATCAGCGGGCCGTGGGATTATGAACACACGGTTTCATTTCTTAGTGAGATGAAGATCCCAATTCGCGTGGCATCCGTTGGTGGGCTGGGCCCGATCGTGCAAAGTCTGTGGTTTGATTTTGATGAAGGTGCGCTGTGGTGCGCAACCCAGGCAAACTCGGTGTTGGTCAAGCGGTTGAGTGCCAACAATCAGATTGGATTCGAAGTGTCAGGGGACCTGGCCCCCTACCGTGGGGTTCGCGGAACCGGGGTTGCGAGTATTCACCCCGAGTTAGCTGAACGGGTATTGCACAAGTTGATTCACAAATACCAAGGGAGTTCTGAGAGTGAACTCAGCCGATGGCTGCTTAGTCGCCTTGACCGCGAGGTTGCGATCAAGATCACCGCTCTGAAACTGGCCACCTGGGATTTCTCCGGTCGCATGAACGCTGGCGAAACTTCGAAGTGATCGTTTAGGAGTTATCTTCTTTCTCGGAACGGTCGGGAACGCTTTTAACTCCGTCAGCTACTCCCTTGACTGTCCCGGCTAGCCCGTGGCCAACAACGTCGATTGTGTCCTCTGCGCCGTGGAGGGCGTGTTTTCCTAGGGATTTGAATTCGTCTTTTGTGGATTCGTCCATGGGAGCTCCTTCGGTCGGATTTCGCAAAGCATATCTTCAGACCCGAATTGCATCTTGATGCGTTGATGTGTTGATGTTAAGGTGAGGGGATGCGAACCACACTTGAAATTGATGACCACGTGTTAGCGGTAGCGCGCGAGATGGGCTCCGCGCTTGAAATTTCACTTGGTGCGGCGCTTTCAGAACTGGCGCGGCGAGGAATTGGTCGAGGGGAAGGAACCACATTGGAGACCAGTGGGATTCCTGTTTTCACCGTGGGTGAAGGATCCGCGCCGATCACAACCGACATGGTTTCGAAAGCACTCGGTGAGCTGTGAAGTTTTTGCCTGGTGAACTGTGAAGTATTTGCTCGACGTCAACGTCCTCATGGCACTTACTTGGCCCACCCATGTGTCGCATTCACAGGTGACAACCTGGTTTCTGGATTCGGGGATGTCAGATTGGGCCACGAGCCCTGGCACTGAATCAGGTTTTATCAGGGTTTCTAGTAATCCGGTGGTCGTGACGGAGGTGGTCACGCCGAATATCTGTGCGAGTGTGCTTGAGTCCTTAAAAAATGTCGGTGATCACAGCTTTGTGACCGACGGTGTGGAACTTGGCCACGAATTAGCCAAGTCTGAGGTTTTGCTAACTGGCTACCGGCAGGTGAGCGACGCACATCTCGCGCTCGTGGCACAAGCGAATGAGTGCATTTTCGCCACCCTTGACTCTGGTGCTGCCCAGCTCGCCCAAAGGTTTGGGACAAAGTCGTTATTAATTGAGACTTGGTAGGTGGAAGGCGCTCACCTGGAGTTCCTTATTCAGGGGGGATTTGATGCTTGGCGGTTGCCGTGGGTACTATTTGGCGTTGCTGTGAGTGTTGCAGCCTGGGGTCCCTGGAAGGTCCCCAGTACGGCCCGCCAACCGGTGGGTGCAGAAACCGAGTCCCTACGAGAAAGCAAGGTGGCGCCCCATGCGCACATATAGTCCCAAGGCCGGCGAGATCACTCGCACATGGCACGTAGTTGATGCCACCGACGTTGTACTCGGTCGGCTCGCAAGTCAGATCGCGATTCTTCTTCGCGGTAAGCACAAGCCAACTTTCGCCCCACACATGGACGGTGGCGACTTCGTCATCGTTATTAATGCGGAAAAAGTTGCCCTCACAGGTTCCAAGCGTGAGCAAAAGATCGCGTACCGCCACTCCGGTTACCCAGGTGGCCTCACTGCAACGACATACGCAGAACTCTTGGAATCCAATCCAAGAAAGGCTGTCGAAAAGGCAGTTAAGGGAATGCTCCCTCACAACAAGCTCGGTCGTCAGCAGTTGACCAAGCTGAAAATCTATGTCGGTGACAACCACCCACACAGTGCGCAAGACCCCAAGCCATTCACCATTACCCAGGTCGCGCAGTAGCGCTAAGGAGAGATTTACGTGTCTGAAGTTGCTATTGACGTAGTTGAAGAAGAAATCGAAGAAGTTCCCTCGGAGTACACCAGCGAAAGCGCAAAGCCGGTTGTTAACCGCGACGTCGTGATCGCACCGGGTGCTGCAACAGGTCGCCGCAAGGAAGCCGTTGCTCGCGTTCGCATTGTTCCCGGAACGGGCCAGTTCAAGATCAATGGTCGCGATCTCGCGTCCTACTTCCCGAACAAGGTTCACCAGCAGATTGTGAACGAGCCATTCGTCTCCCTTGGTGCACCAAGCCAATTTGACGTGATTGCTCGCCTGCACGGTGGGGGCACCAGTGGTCAAGCTGGCGCACTTCGTTTGGGTATTGCACGTGCACTCAACGGAATCGATGCCGAAGGTAACCGCGCTATTTTGAAAAAGGCCGGCTTCCTCACTCGCGACCCACGGGCCAAGGAGCGTAAGAAGTACGGTCTGAAGAAGGCTCGTAAGGCTTCGCAGTACAGCAAGCGCTAAACACGTGGGCCTTTTTGGCACCGACGGCGTTCGCGGGCTAGCCAACCGGGATCTCACTGCAGAGCTGGCATTGGATCTTTCGGTTGCTGCCGCGCACGTCTTAGCCGACTCCGGTGAGTTTGCCGGACACAGGCCCCGTGCAATTGTTGGTCGTGACACGCGTGCTTCAGGGGAATTCCTTGAAGCCGCGGTTGTCGCGGGCCTTGCAAGTGCTGGAATTGACGTCACCCTTGTCGGTGCCCTCCCCACCCCGGCAGTTGCTTTTCTTGTTGCTTCAATGGAAGCAGACCTTGGGGTCATGCTTTCTGCTTCTCACAATCCCATGCCGGACAATGGCATTAAGTTCTTTGCCCGCGGTGGAGTCAAACTCGACGACGCTTTGGAAGTCGCGATTGAAATCCGGATGCGTGAGCACTGGGATCGCCCCGTTGGTGCTGATGTTGGCCGGGTAGTCAGTGATCCAAGTGCATCGGACCTTTTCGTTTCTCACTTGCTTTCAACCCTTGAAACTGATGCGCCCCTTGCTGGTGTGAAAGTTGTTGTTGACTGCGCAAATGGAGCGGCAAGTGTTGTTGGGCCTGAAGCACTTCGTCGTGCTGGCGCTGAAGTGATTGCTATTCACGCGGCCCCTAATGGACTTAATATCAACGAAGGTTGCGGGAGCACCCACCTTGACGACCTTCGGGCTGCTGTTGTCGAACACGGAGCTGATGCCGGGGTTGCATTTGATGGTGACGCCGATCGTTGTCTAGCAATTGACGCTTCGGGTAACGACGTTGACGGGGATCACATTCTGGGAATCCTTGCGATCTCCATGTCTGCTGCGGGGACTTTGACGCACGGGACTGTCGTGTCAACCGTGATGGCAAACCTTGGTTTCAATCAAGCAATGGATTCTGCTGGTATCACGGTAATTTCTACCGCGGTCGGTGACCGCTATGTTCTTGAGTCCATGCGCGAGAACGGTTTTGTTCTTGGTGGTGAGCAAAGTGGCCACGTGGTCATGAGTGAGTTCGGAACTACCGGTGACGGTGTATTGACCGCATTACATTTACTTGCTCGCGTTGCTAGCAGTGGTGAGTCTTTAGCTTCACTTGCTGGAGTTGTCACCAAGCTGCCGCAGGTCTTGATCAACGTGGGTGGGGTTGACCGCGATGCACTGGAATCTAATGCCCGAGTGAGCGCAGAACTTGAACTTCTTGAGTCCGCACTTGATGGCGGCGGTCGAATCCTGTTACGGCCTTCAGGTACAGAACCGGTAATCCGAGTGATGGTGGAAGCTGAAAGCCAGGTTGCGGCCCAGCGGGTGGCCGAGCAACTCGCTCGAGTGATTACTGCTGAACTTGGCTTACAGGATTAGCCAAGCTCGGAAAATTTGGACTCAAGCTTGAGTGTGCAGATGCACGTTGAAAACGAAGCAAATGCATGTGTGGGAATTATTGTAGGTGTTCCCACCATTTAATTCCTGTGGTATTTTTTATACATGGAATCAGTAACAAAGAATCCAGTTCCCTATCCAGTTTCACTTGGCGACAGAGGTAGGTTCGTTATACCCATTGAAGTGCGAGAGCGCCATGGTTGGGAAAAAGGAACACCATTGGTGTCCATTGACACAGAAGATGGATTTTTGGTCATGTCCGCCGACCAAGCCTTGGAGCTGGTGAGGGCGAGTTTTAAGGACCGGGATCCGGTAGCGGAATTACTCGCTGAGAGAAGGCAAGAAGTCGAACGTGAAAACAATGACCGTTCTTGATTCTTCGGCGCTTTTGGCATTCCTATTTGGCGAGCGCGGAAGTGAAGTTGTCAAAGGAAATCTTGAGGGGTCGGCAATTGGTGCGGCGAATTGGTCCGAAGTTCTGACAAAAATTGAGGGGAGAGTTGAGCGTAGTTTGGCTGAATCCCTGCTTTTTGCTTTTGGGCTGGTGATTGAGCCGGTGACCCGAGCGGATGCCACTCGAGCAGCAACAATCCATGAATCAAAGCCCTCACTATCTTTGGGTGACAGGCTGTGTCTCGCACTGGGAGAACGATTGGAAGCGGACGTTCTGACAGCTGATCGTGCATGGGGAAATGTAAACGGGATTATTCAGATTCGGACCTGAAAAATGGGAGTGTCAGATTTTATGTGCATACATGAACTGAGTGAGTGGCCACAGTAGGCTCACCGGGTGTGCGGAATCGTGGGATATGTCGGTGAGAAGCAAGCCCTTGAGATCGTGGTGGCGGGATTGCGCCGGATGGAGTACCGCGGCTACGACTCGGCCGGCGTTGCCGTAATCGCAGACGGAGCCTTAGAAGTCCGTAAGAAGGCGGGCAAGTTAGGCAACCTGGAGTTGCTGTTGGGCGAGGACCCACTTCCTGGCTCAACAACGGGGATCGGTCACACTCGCTGGGCAACCCACGGTGGGCCAACCGATCGCAATGCCCACCCGCATGTCAGTTCAGATCGCCGCATTGCTGTGATTCATAACGGGATCATCGAAAATTTTCATGTGTTAAGAACTGAACTTGAGGCCGCTGGGATTCTATTGGAGTCTGACACTGACACCGAAGTTGTTGCTCACCTTATGGCTCGCGCACTTCCTGAAGTTGGTAATTCCTTGCCGCTGGCAATGCAGGCCGTGTGTTCCAGGCTTGAGGGTGCATTCACATTAGTTGTAATCGATCGGGATCAACCGGATTTGGTGGTTGGTGCTCGCCGTAATTCACCACTGGTTGTTGGTTTGGGTGAGGGTGGGAACTTTTTAGCTTCCGATGTCAGCGCATTTGTTGAACATACTCGCTCCGCTTTGGAACTTGGACAAGATCAAATCGTGATCATGAAAGCCGATTCGGTTGTCGTAACCGACTTTTCTGGAAACGTGGTTGAAGCAAAACCGTTCACAATTGATTGGGATGCGTCCTCGGCGGAAAAAGGCGGCTTCGAGTGGTTCATGCAAAAGGAAATTTCTGAGCAACCTAAAGCTGTTGCTGACTCGCTCCTTGGTCGCATTGACGAGAGTTACCGAATCAAACTTGACGAGCTCAGCATCGATCCGGTGTTGCTACAGCACATTAATAAAGTGATTGTCGTTGCGTGTGGAACAGCCGCCTACGCTGGCATGGTCGCGAAATATGCAATTGAGCACTGGACGCATTTGCCTGTTGACGTTGAGTTGGCCAGTGAGTTTCGTTACCGCGATCCGATCGTTGGTCCGGACTCGCTCGTGATCGCGATTTCACAATCCGGGGAAACCATGGACACCTTGATGGCACTGCGTTACGCGAAAACACAGGGAGCGCTCACGCTTGCGATTTGTAACACTGTTGGTTCAACAATTCCGCGTGAGTCTGACGCAGTGATCTACACCTACGCCGGACCTGAAATCGCGGTGGCCAGCACGAAGGCGTTCCTCACTCAAATCACCGCGACCTATCTGGTCGGATTGTTCTTGGCCCAGGTTCGTGGCGCAATGTTCGAAGACGAAATTCGTTCGATCCTCACCGACCTCGGTGACATGCCGCGGCAGGTTGACCTGGTGTTAGACACCGCCGAACCTGTGCGTGAATTGGCTCGATCCCTTTCTTCGGCAAAACTTGTGCTTTTCCTTGGTCGTCACGTTGGCTACCCGGTGGCCCTGGAAGGTGCACTTAAACTCAAAGAGTTGGCCTACATGCATGCCGAGGGTTTCCCTGCAGGTGAACTCAAGCACGGACCAATTGCTTTGATTGAAGAAGGAACACCCGTGATCGTGATCGTGCCCTCTCCTCAAGGAAGGGCGCTGCTGCACGACAAAATCGTGTCCAATGTTCAGGAGGTTCGTGCCCGTGGCGCGCATGTGATTGCAATCGCAGAAGAAGGCGATGAAAGCATTGTTCCCTTCGCCGACCACGTGATCCGAATCCCCGCCGTACCAACTTTGATGCAACCCCTGGTGGCAGTTGTACCGTTGCAGATTTTCGCAATCGAAATGGCAACTGAAAAAGGCTATGACGTTGACCAGCCTCGAAACCTTGCCAAGTCCGTAACGGTTGAGTAGTTCAGTGCAGGAAACTTCTCGAGAATTCGGTCTACCTGTTTACAGCGTGGAGCAAATTCGTGCAGCCGAGGAGCAGGCCTTTCTGGTCACACCCCCCGGAGCTCTTATGCAGCGGGCGGCATTTGCTTTGGGTGTGGGTTGCGTGAAATTGTTGAGTGACACCTTTGGCCTTGTGTACGGAACTTCGGTGTTGGTTGTCGCAGGTCCAGGGAATAACGGGGGAGACGCACTTTTTGCCGGGGCGCTGCTTGCCAGGCGCGGTGTGCGGGTTGAGGTTTTCCTCGTTGTTCCAGGGGTGTGTCATGTTGACGGACTCGCGGCTTGTGTTGCCGCCGGTGGTCGGGTCGTGGATTCATTAAATGGAGATTTCGATTTAGTCGTTGACGGGATTGCTGGGCTTGGTAGCTCCCGTGGCGTTGACACCGAAATTGCGCTGGCAATTAATCAGTCTCCGATAGTTGTCGCGGTTGACATTCCCAGTGGGGTGAACGCGGACACGGGGGAGTGTGAGCCGGAGTTGTGCGTTCACGCGGACGTTACTTTTACATTTGGTGCGCTTAAGCCTGGACTCGTGTTAACACCCGGTGCGGAGTTTGCCGGCGCGATTGAAGTTGTTGACCTAAGCCTGCAATTTGACACCGAACCCGTTATGCAGATCTTGGGCGAGGCGGAAGTCGCCGAATTGGTACCTTCACTGGACTTTGATTCCTATAAATACTCACGAGGAGTCGTTGGGATTGCTGCTGGCTCGGCTGCATACCCCGGTGCCGCACTGCTCACGGTGTTGGGTGCGCAGCACGCTGGTGTTGGCATGGTCATGCTGCGTGAAGGTTTCGTTGAGCGCGAACTTGTCCTTGATTCCTTCCCCCAGGTTGTTGCCGTTGATTCGGATTCACCACGAATTTCCGGCTGGGCTGTTGGACCTGGTTTTTCAGGCACTGAACACGAGAGCGTTTTTCTGGCATCAGTGCTTGGTGGTTCCCTCCCGCTGGTCCTTGATGCGGGTGCGTTGAGCGCGATTGCAGGTTCTGCTTCCTTGCGTGCGGCCCTTGCAACGCGATCCGGGGTCAGTGTGATTACCCCGCATATTGGTGAATTCCGCGGACTATTTCCAAAGTTTTCGTGTTTTGACCTGGACTGCGTGCGGGCCGCCGCGAGCGAATTAAATGCAATTGTTGTTGCTAAAGGCCCACGCACCTTGGTTGTTGGTCCAAGCGGCACCGCATTTGTAGACATTGAGGCCAGCCCTGAATTGGGCACTGCCGGGTCGGGTGACGTATTGACCGGGATTATTGGTGGGCTCCTTGCCGGCAGTGACCTAGAACGTGTCGATGCGGTCGCACTCGTGGCAGGGGGTGTCTGGATCCACTCAAGGGCTGGGCGGATTGCACAGTTAGCCGATGCGAATCCCACTGCAACTGATATCGGCAACATGGTTGGTGAAGTGATGCGCCATGTCTAATGTGGGTATGCCTAATGCCGGTGCACGTGCGTGGGCCAATATCAGCGGCGAAGCCATTCTTCGCAACTATGACACTGTTCGTGCAATAGCAGGGGTTGACACCATGGCCGTTGTTAAGGCAGACGCCTACGGGCACGGTGTTGACGTTATTGCGCCACTGCTGCGCGAACACGGGGTTGCTTGGCTCGGTGTTGCCTTGCCCTCGGAGGCACTCGCACTTCGCGCTGGAGGGGACACCGGCAAGCTGCTGTGTTGGCTAAGCACCCCAGGTGATCCCGATATTGCTGCATGTGTTGCTGCTGGTATCGATATGTCCGTGTCGAGTTCACGGGAATTACGAGAGATTTCCTTTGCTGCTCGAGTTCATGGAGTCAGCGCGAATGTGCACGTGAAAATTGATACTGGGCTTAGCCGTAATGGTTTGCCACTTCAGGAGCTGGGATCCCTTCTTGAAGAGTTACTCGTGTTGATCGCGCAAGGTGTTATTTGCGTTCGTGGAGTATGGAGTCACTTGGCCAGCGCCGATCACGAGGACACCGCGATTGCCGCAGATTCAGTGGCTGCCCAACGAGCAGTTTTTGAATTGGCGCTTGGGCAATGTGCATCCGTTGGGATTGAACCTGAAGTTGTCCACCTTGCCAATACGGCAGGTGCTCTATGGCACAGCGACTCTCGGTACAACCTCGTTCGGGTAGGGATTGGGATCTATGGGCTTTCCCCGAACACTCAACGCGAAAGTGCTGCGGCATTGGGACTGGTGCCCGCCATGAGCGTTGTTGCACACTTGAGTTCGGTCAAATCCGCGGCTACCGGTGCAGGGGTTTCCTACTCGCATACTTGGAAGGCAGCGCGCGACTCGGTCCTTGGGTTAGTTCCCTTGGGCTATGCCGACGGAATTCCACGAAGCGCCAGCAACAAGGTGGGTGTTGCGATTGGGGGTGAGCTAGTGGCCCAGGTGGGAACAATCGCAATGGACCAATTTGTAGTTGATCTCACCGATTGTGATTTTGGCATTGTTGCGGGCAGCGAGGTGCATGTTTTCGGCCCTGGCGCCCACGGTGAAATGACGGCAGATTCGTGGGGAGTTGCCAGCGGAAGTATCGGCTATGAAGTCGTTACCCGGTTAGGAACTCGAGTACCGCGGGTTCACGTGTGACCAACTAGTTCCATTGGTAGTTTGATTCTTATTCATTTAGGTAAAGGTTCATTTAGGTAAAGGTGGTGAAGCGAGCAAGTGGCTGTTGATTTCGGTAAGGCGGCAGGCCGAGCCGCACTTTCCCTTGGCGCTGTGGCACTTGGCGCAGCCGCGGGTGCTGCAGCCGAACGGCTCGTTATGCGTTTTAGCGCAACACCGGACGGTGACGTTGACTTAGCAGAGTTTTATTCACTGCATGGTGAACCATTTGAGGTCTTTACCTCAGACGGGGCGGTGCTCGCGGGTGAGGTCGACAGACTCCCGGAGTCCCAAGTCACAATTGTGATGCCGCACGGCTTCGCGCTCAATCGAAACTCTTGGTACTACCAGCGGCTCGCATTGCGTGATCGCGCGACTTTAGTTTTCTATGACCAGCGTGGTCATGGAGAGTCAACATATGTCTCCGACGCGGAACAGCGTGATCACAGTCTGGATCAACTCGGACGCGACCTGTTCTCGGTGATCAATCAGGTTGCACCCGAAGACACCTTGATCTTGATCGGTCATTCAATGGGCGGCATGTCGATCCTGGCCCTGGTGGAGCAGCACCCCGAGCTTTTCGGCAACCAGATCGCGGGGGTGGTTTTGATTTCCAGTGCGGCAAGTTCCGTTGCAGATTCCACACTTGGCTTACCGGCACCAATCTCAAAGGTTGTTCAAGGTTTGGTTCCCGGGGTTGCTTCAATTCTGGCTCGCGGTGGAACCGCACTGTCACATTCACGTTGGAGCAAAACCGACTTGGGGTTGCTGATTACACGGCTCTACTCATTTGGCTCCGTTGCACCAATTCATGCAGGTGAGTTTGTGGCCGACATGGTTTCTTCAACTAATTTCAATATTTTGGTTGACTTCCTTCCCAATATTTATGAACACGACAAGCTCGATTCCCTTGAACCACTCCAGCAGGTTGAAACCCTGGTGGTGGTCGGTGAGGCCGACCGACTAACACCACCTGAGCTCAGTGAAGCGATCATTGATCGTGTTCCGGGGGCTGAGTTTGTGGTCCTCGCCGAAAGTGGTCACATGGTTACCCTCGAACGACACGTAGAAGTTAATGAACTTCTCACCGGTTTCGTTGACCGAGTGATCGAAAGACTCGACCACAATGCAAATTGACTCGCCCGAAGCAATGCAGGCATTGGGTGAATCAATTGCCGCGATCGCCCAAGGTGGTGACGTCTTGATTCTGACCGGTGAACTCGGAGCGGGTAAGACTACTTTTGCTCAAGGTGTAGCTCGAGGACTTGGGATCACCGAGTTAATAACCAGCCCTACTTTTGTTATGAGCAAGTCCTACCCGCCCTCCATCTCATTAGGTTTGCTGCACCTAGACGTGTACCGAATTACGACGGTTGATCAACTCCTTGACCTGTGGTCAGAGATCGATGCTGAGAATTCGTTGACGTTGGTTGAGTGGGGTGCCCCTTGGGCTGGGGAATTCGGCGAGAGCGTTGTAGAAATGAAAATCAATTCCGAACTTGAGAATGAACGGGAACTCGAGTTCACCGTGCACACGCCGACAGCGGAATCGTTCTTAGCCCGGATCGAATCGGTGCTGGCATGAAAATTCTCGCCGTGGACACCTCAACCGCCTTAAGTTCAGTGGCAATTGTTGAATCAGGTGTTGTTGTAGCCACGGCTAGTCACACCGATCCCCGTGGTCACGTTGAAGCGATCGGAACGTTATTCACTCAATTGGACTGCAATCCGGACGACTTACCCGAGTTGATCGCATGCGGTGTTGGGCCAGGTCCTTACACCGGCCTGCGGGTGGGGATTGCTTTTGCCCAGGGACTTTCTGCGGCTTGGTCGGTTCCCATTGTTGGTGTTTGCTCACTTGATGCTGTTGCGCATGCTGTGATTCGGGACGGGCGAGTTCAATCTGAGCGTGAGTTCATGGTGGCAACCGACGCCCGTCGCAAGGAGTTCTACTGGGCAAGGTTTGACCTTGACGGTGACAGGCTTACCGGCCCCAGCGTTGACTTGACAGGTGTGGTTGAAGACCGTGCACGTGAATTGGGGATTGAGTTGATCACCGACGTGCTCCCGCACGCAATTGATATTGCAGCATGTGCCGAACATGGTCAGCCTGTTGGCGTGGCACCCATGTATTTGCGTGAGGCTGATGCACTACCAAGTTCGGCGGCGGTCTTGTGAGCGCCCCAACAGTGCAGATTCGAAAAATGCGCTGGTGGGATATTGCACAAGTTGATCACCTTGAACGAGAGTTGTTCCCGCACGATTCGTGGTCAACGGATCAGTGGTGGCGGGAGCTGGCGCAACTGCATAACCACTACTTCGTTGTTGAACGTGACGGGGTGATCGCAGGTTACGCGGGGTTGAGTATTTCTGGCAGTGATGCTGACGTCCAAACAATTGCGGTGGGACAGGCGTTTCAGGAACAGGGGATCGGTCGCAAACTCTTGACCCACTTGGTTGACCTCTCAATAGAAATGAAAGTGACCTATATTTTCCTTGAGGTGCGTAGTGACAATGTGAGCGCCATTGCTTTGTATTCCTCATTTGGTTTTAAGGAGATTAATAAGCGAAGGAATTACTACCCAGACGGAGGCGACGCTGTGATTCTGCGCCGCGACGAACGGGATGCACGCCCATGAATTCATCTGAACCCTTGATTCTTGGAATTGAAACGTCGTGTGATGAAACAGGGATCGGTATTGTTCGGGGCCGTGAACTCCTCTCAAATGCATTGGCATCCAGCGTTGACCTGCATGCGCGCTTTGGTGGGGTTGTCCCCGAGATCGCGAGCCGCGCTCACCTAGAAGCGATACTCCCAACGATTGACCTCGCGTGTGACCAAGCCGGGGTAAGCCTTCGCGACATTGACGCCATCGCGGTAACCGCTGGTCCAGGTCTAGTTGGCGCCTTAATTGTTGGCGTCGCTTCGGCCAAAGCATTGGCATTGGGTTTGGGTAAACCAATGTACGGTGTTAACCACCTGGCAGCCCACGTGATGGTGGATGAACTCGAACACGGACCGCTCCCCGAACCGGTGATTGGCCTGCTGGTTTCTGGCGGTCATTCATCGTTAATTAAAGTAACTGGTGGCGATTTTGAGTCATTGGGGCAAACCCTCGATGACGCCGCAGGTGAAGCGTTCGACAAAGTCGCGCGCCTACTGGGTTTGCCTTTTCCCGGTGGACCCATGATCGACAAAGCGGCGCAAAGCGGTGATCGCCACGCAATCGACTTCCCTCGCGCCCTGCGGACTGACCCGGTCCACGCCTTCAACTTTTCCTTCTCAGGGCTCAAGACAGCGGTCGCCCGCTGGGTGAAGGAACAGCAGCGTTTAGGCAACACGATTTCAGTGCCAAATGTTGCCGCATCAGTTCAGGAAGCGACCGCAGATATTTTGACCAGCAAGGCCATCGCTGCCGCTGTTAATCAGAATGCCCCGCACCTTGTAATAGCCGGGGGAGTTGCAGCCAACTCGAGATTGCGCGCGCTTGCTGCCGAGCGCTGCGCTGAGGCCGGAATCGAACTTCGAGTTCCAAGTCCAGGACTGTGCACGGATAACGGAGCAATGGTTGCAGCTTTAGGCTCGCACTTGGTGCGAATAGGCGGAGCACCATCGCCGGTTGATTTCCCCGCTACGTCAACTTTGCCGGTGAGTGAAGTTCTCTTTTAAAGAACCACAGGTCTGCGAAACCGTGTTTTAGAGACCAAGTCACTGCGGGGTTGGCATTAAATCCACTTTTGGGGTTAAACTCCTGTGGCGGGAGTGAATTCTAATGAGCGTGGTTGGAGGGGAAATGCGTCGTTTTGTTGCAACTTTTGCCGCAAGTGCGTTGATTTTCTCTGCTGTGATGGGTGCACAGATCAGTTCAGCCTCGGCTGAAATCAACCCGGACACATCCGTGTCGGCCCGAGACACCCCCAAGATTCCCAAGTCTGTGTATCGAATCAAGACAAAAGACAAGGTCGCATTCATGACGATCGACGACGGGATCTACAAGCCTGAGAACGCCTTGGCCTATGTCCAGGCGAATCAACTACCGGTGACTTCCTTTCTCTCCTCGTGGACGATCAAAGACTCGAAGAAGTATTTCAATCGGATTAGCAAGTGGGGATCGGTTCAGAATCACTCAGCTACCCACGCGTCATTTGCCAAAAAGTCAACGGACCTCGATCACGAAATTTGTTACGTGCAAAAACGATTCGCGAAAAAGTACGACTGGTACCCCTGGATGCTACGCCCACCATATGGCGCTGCGCAAGACTCCCAAGCTGTTCGGAAAATGGGTGAGAAGTGCGGGATCCAGCAAATAGTTATGTGGGACGCTTCGGTTAACAACGGAAAGATTTCCTATGCAGACCAGAAACTTCGACCCGGCTCCATTGTCTTGATGCACTTCACGAATACGTTGAAAAAAGACTTGAAACTTGCTGTTAAAAAGATTCGGGAGGCAGGTTTGGAGCCGGCAAACTTAGATGACTACTTACCCAGGATCAATAGCATCCCCGCGATACTCACGAAGCGCGCCGGACTAACACAGCCTTCTCGCTAGAACCTGAACCGAGAATCACAACCGCCCACTCATTGTGGTCGAGCTTGCCACACTCCTTGCGCAGGTCTTTGATTTCTCGGCGTCCGTCCTTTGTTTTCAACGCAATTCCGGGCGTGTGATGTGTACGTTCCTTGATGTCTTTGACGTCGAAAGTGTCGTGGATTTGGTAAGTGCGGGCCCCGTTCATGGACAGAGATTCAAGGCCGTAGAGCCACAATCCTTTTTCGCCAACGGGCGTGAGCCCAAGCTCGTCGGCCACCTGCAGGGATAGTTCCGCGCGAGTGATTGCTGGGTCAAGTTCATAGAGAAACCCCTTTCCTTCGTCGAGTAAATTCTCACCGCGCGACTTGGGTGCTGAAAAAATCGAATGCTCGGTTTCTTCTTCGCGGGCAATTACGTGCGCGCTTTCGTTGTGCGAATCGATCATGACGGCGTAGGTGCCACGGGCCGCATTGGTTGTGAAAATTTCGATGAGTGATCCGTCCAGGCTCACGATAAAACTGGCCCAACCTTCAGGCGGGGTGAAAGCGGGCGCAGCTTTCATAAAAACCGAAAACGTATCCGCGAGGTCGGTGACGAACGTAAGTGGGGGAGACCAGCGTTGGGGATCGCGTTCAGGCAGCGCCCTGCTTCCATCAGGTGATCGCGTACCCGTTCTCCGAGCCGGGTCCACAAAAATTGCCGTTGTTTCTGGTTCCCATGTGTGCTCGTCGAATTCGGTGCAGTCGCCCACTATCACTTGGGCATTGGGAAGGTTGGCCGCAAGCAGTTCGGCCGTTCTGACCTCCTGCTCAACACTCGTGGTGTCTAATCCGGCTTCAATGAATGCGGCGCTGTCACTGCCCAACCCCGCGGTTAAGTCCACGACCTGGGTGAAGTCGCCTTGAGCGATTACGTCGGCGTGAAGTTGGGCGACAAGAGGGTGGCTGGCTTGCTCGAGACCATCCCTGGTGAAAAACCATTTCTCGCGACTTGATCCACTCGGCCCCCAGGCGTTGGCGGCTTTTAATCGAAGTTGCGCTTGTTCAATCGCCATGCGGACTAGTTCGGGGTCGTGCCCTTGGGAGCGAAGTTCAGTAATGACCGAAATTTCTTGGGCTCCTGATATAGATAACTTGCGTGCCGCTGAGCTGATGAGCGTCTGATCGGGGAGGTTGCTCATGCGGCAAGCCTAGGGGTTGCCCAGGGGCGTGCGGGTATTTTGGCTGGCACTCGGTTTGACAGAGTGCTAACTCTTGCGTAACCTTTGCTTTGGCACTCTCGCTATGTGAGTGCTAACTTCAAGACCAATTATTCGTTAGTCGCGCCAGTTATACGTAACTGTCGCCCACGAGCCGGAGGAATAAACCGTGTCGGTTTCCATTAAGCCCCTAGAAGATCGCATTTTGGTACAAACCCTCGAAGCGGAGCAAACAACCGCCTCGGGACTTGTTATCCCAGACACCGCGAAGGAAAAGCCCCAAGAAGGCCAGGTCCTCGCGGTTGGTCCAGGTCGTTTCGACGAAGACGGTGACAAGCGCATTCCCTTGGACATCAAGGTTGGCGACGTTGTCATTTACAGCAAGTACGGCGGCACCGAAGTGAAGTACGACGGACAGGAATACCTGTTGCTTTCAGCACGCGACGTACTTGCAATCGTTGAAAAGTAAATTTCACCAGCAATTCTGAGAACTTCGTTCTCATGCGCACACATCTTGTTTCGTTGAGCCCCGCGAATCCTTCGGGAGCCGCGGGGCTCACGACAAGATGCCACCCGATTCTGTTCGATCCGCACGTAATTGTGAACACTCAATCAGCTAACTGAGGAATTAACACATGTCAAAGATTCTTGAATTCGATGAAGAAGCCCGCCGCAGCCTTGAGCGCGGTGTCAACGCACTCGCAGACGCAGTGCGCGTAACGATCGGCCCCAAGGGACGCAACGTTGTGATTGACAAGAAATGGGGAGCACCCACAATCACCAACGACGGTGTGACAATCGCGCGCGAGATTGAACTTGAAGATCCCTATGAAAACATGGGAGCGCAACTGGCAAAAGAAGTTGCTACCAAGACCAACGACGTCGCAGGCGATGGAACTACCACGGCAACCGTTCTGGCACAAGCCATGGTGACCGAAGGTTTGAAGCAGGTTGCTGCTGGCGCCGCTCCAATGGCGATCAAGCGCGGCATGGATGCAGGCGTTGCAGCGGTCACCGACGAATTAGCCCGCATGGCCCGTGAAGTCTCCGGCAAAGACGAAATCACCAATGTTGCCGCCATTTCTTCCCAGGATCGCGAAATCGGGGAACTAATCGCTGATGCATTTGACAAGGTCGGCAAAGACGGCGTTATCTCCGTTGAAGAATCCAGCACCACCGCAATGGAAATGGAATTCACCGAAGGGATGCAGTTCGACAAGGGCTATATCTCGCCCTACTTTGTCACCGACCAAGAAAGCATGGAAGCAGTCCTTGACGACCCACGCATCCTGTTGGTCCAGGGCAAGGTGTCCTCGGTCGCTGAGATCCTGCCGCTTGTGGAGAAGGTCGTGGAAACCGGCAAGCCCCTGTTAATTATCGCTGAAGACGTTGACGGTGAAGCACTTTCTACCTTGGTTGTAAACCGAATCCGCGGAACATTTGCCTCATGTTCGGTCAAGGCACCTGCATTCGGGGACCGCCGTAAGGCAATCCTGGAAGACCTCGCGGTCCTGACAGGAGCTCAGGTTATTTCTGCTGATATCGGTCTCAAGCTCGACCAGGTCGGGCTCGAAGTGCTCGGCACCGCGCGTCGAGTTGTTGTCACAAAGGACAACACCACGGTTGTTGACGGTGGTGGCAGTGCCGAAGCTGTCTCTGATCGGGTTGCTCAGATCAAGAGTGAAATCGAGCGTAGCGACTCTGACTGGGATCGCGAAAAGCTACAGGAGCGTTTGGCCAAGATCGTTGGCGGCGTTGTTGTCATCAAGGTTGGCGGTCACACCGAAGTCGAGCTCAAGGAAAAGAAGCACCGGATCGAAGACGCAGTCTCGGCAACCCGGGCTGCAATCGAAGAAGGAATTGTTTCCGGTGGCGGCACGGCACTCGTGCAGGCCGCAAAGGTACTTGATGGAAACTTGGGCAAGACTGGCGACGAAGCAACAGGCGTTGCAATTGTGCGCAAGTCCACCTCTGAACCACTTCGCTGGATCGCTGAAAACGCGGGCGAGCACGGCTACGTTGTTGTCGCCCAGGTTGCTGGGATGCCAGCCGGCCACGGCCTCAACGCCGCAACAGGTGAATACGGTGATCTAATCGCCCAAGGTGTTATTGACCCGGTCAAGGTAACCCGCTCGGCACTGCAAAATGCTGCTTCGATTGCCGCAATGCTCCTCACCACGGAGGTCCTTGTTGTGGAGAAGCCGGCTGAAGAAGAGGAAGAGGCTGGTCACGGTCACGGCCACCACGGTCACGCGCACTAAGCGTTAAAGGTCAAGTTGATATACGTCAAGTTGATGTAGGTCAAGCGATATAAGTGTGTTAAAGGGCGGGGCTGCTATAGCAGCCCCGCCCTTTAACGTTACAAGCTATTGATTTAAGAAGCCGTCGCAACTTGTGCTGGGAAACCGAGTGGTGCCACGTTGATTTCACTGCCTACGGCAGTATCTGCCCTGAGGCGGCCGGCGTAAATTTCCTCCCGCTCGTCCTCGGTGAGACCGCCCCAGACTCCATAGGGCTCACGAACGGCAAGAGCGTGTTGGGCGCACTGCACCTTGACCGGGCAGGCTCCACAGATCGCCTTGGCTGCGGTGTCTCGATTAACTCGAGCTGGGCCGCGTTCACCTTCGGGGTGGAAGAACGTGTTGGGGTCTTCGCCACGACAAAGACCGATTAGTTGCCAGTCCCAAGTGTCGGCGTTGGGGCCGGGGAGACGGGATACGTCAGCCATGGTGACTCCTCTGGGTCGTTAAGCGTCGTTAAACACTGCGGGGGTGCGCTGTGCAATAACGGAATACTACAAATCGTTTCATAGGTTGGTCAATTTATTTTCCTGTGAAGTGTGTCACAAGATGCGCGATGTCGTTCTATGCCCCACACTTGGCCGGTGTCCAGAACAACTGCAACCCCTTCGCAGGAAGTGGCGGGGGAGCTCAGCGTGAGTGTTGCAGTTGCAGCTCGACGTCTCGGGGTTGCGACAGCCACATTGCGCACCTGGGATCGACGTTATGGCCTTGGGCCCAGTCAGCGTGACGGTGGTACCCACCGTCGATATTCACACGTGGACCTAGCTCGGTTGGACTACATGTCGGCGCTAGTCCGGGCGGGCAACTCACCAGCGCAAGCTGCCGCAGCCGCGTTAGCGCGAGAATTCTCTGGAACTGAGTCACTTGCGGATCTGGGCGCTACTGAAACAACGCTGCCAGTGGGACGTAGCGGTGGCGGAAACGTTATCGCCACCCCTGGCTGTGACCGAAGAGCTCGGGGGCTTGCCAAGTCCGCAAGTGCCCTTGACCAGGCCGGGTGCGCATCGATAATTTCTGAGTCTCTCCACGAAATCGGGGTTATATCAACGTGGAATGAGTTGCTGATACCGATTCTAAAAAGTGTTGGCGAAATGTGGGAGATTCGCCAATGCGGGATTGAAGTAGAGCATGTGCTTTCAACCGCAATTCAAGTTGAATTTTCCCGACACGCATTTAACACCAGCACACAAGTCACAACGGGAACGGTCCTGCTCGGATCCGTCGCTGGAGACGACCACCAATTAACACTTTGGGCAGTGGCCGCTGGCTTGGCCGAAGCGGGAGTGGGGTTCGTGCATCTTGGTGGCGGGATGCCCCTTGAAAACCTGGGTGACGTGATTTCACGCACCGGCCCACGCGGTGTTTTCCTGTGGTCCCAGATTGACGGTAATGCCGACGCTTCCCGGCTGGCTGACCTACCTTCGATCCGTCCTAACCCACGAATTGTGATTGGCGGTCCGGGTTGGCGCAATGCTCCACCGGCACATGTTCATGTTGCTCAGAGCTTGGCGTCCGCGGTCGCGCTCATGAGTGAAGTTGCGGCCGACTAGCCTAGGGTTTTCACCACAAGGAGGCCCCATGGTTCCGCCGACAAGCAAGGTTGCATTCCTTGGACTGACCTTTGACGACGTCCTGCTTTTGCCCGGAATCTCAGACGTCGTACCGAGCGAAGTGGACACTTCAGCCCAGGTCACCAGGAATATCTCGATCAAAATGCCCTTGGTTTCTAGCGCAATGGACACCGTCACCGAGGCCCGCATGGCAATCTCGATGGCCCGCCAAGGTGGTGTCGGCGTTCTGCACCGAAACCTGTCCATTGAGGCTCAGGCCGCGCAGGTTGATCTGGTCAAACGCAGTGAAGCGGGCATGGTGCACGACCCCATCACGTGTTTGCCAACAGATTCTTTGGCCCACGTTGATCAACTCTGCGGCCGCTACCGAATCAGTGGCGTTCCGGTCGTCGACCCGAACGGGATCCTCGTAGGAATTGTGACCAACCGGGATATGCGTTTTGAAGAGGACATGTCACGCCGGGTCAGCGAAGTCATGACCCCTATGCCGCTGGTGAGCGCACCTTTCGGGGTCGACCCAATTGATGCGTTGAATCTATTGGCAACAAAAAAAGTGGAGAAACTCCCGCTCGTTGATTCTGATGGGAAACTTCGCGGGCTGTTCACCGTCAAAGACTTTGTAAAAACCGACAAGTACCCGCATGCGTCCAAGGACGCATTGGGCCGACTTATTGTTGGCGCCGCAATTGGCGTCGGTGACGACTCATTCAAGCGGGCGACAGCGCTTGTTGCTGCAGGCGTTGACTTTTTGACCGTGGACACAGCCCACGGCCACTCGCGCGCGGTTCTCGACATGGTCTCCCGCGTGAAAAAGGAATTCAACGTTGACGTTGTCGGCGGAAATATCGCCACGCGTGAAGGTGCCCAAGCACTCATTGACGCGGGCGCAGACGGTGTCAAAGTTGGAGTCGGCCCCGGTTCAATTTGCACTACCCGGGTCGTTGCCGGTGTTGGTGTTCCACAAATCACCGCAATCGAAGAAGCCGCGTCGGTTGCTCATGCAGCAGGAGTCCCGGTCATTGCCGACGGAGGTATTCAGTACAGCGGTGACATCGCTAAAGCAATTGTTGCCGGAGCGAATACCGTCATGTTGGGATCACTTCTCGCTGGCTGCGAAGAGGCACCCGGAGACGTCGTATTTGTCAACGGAAAGCAGTTCAAGTCCTATCGCGGCATGGGTTCCCTCGGTGCCATGCAAAGTCGCGGGGAAGCCCGGTCTTTCTCAAAGGATCGTTACTTCCAGGACGACGTCTTGAGCGACGACAAACTGGTCCCCGAAGGCATTGAAGGCATGGTTTCCTACCGCGGTCCTCTCGGGGCGGTGGCGCATCAATTAGTGGGTGGGCTGCGAGCCGCAATGGGTTACGCGGGCGCACAGACCATGGTGGAACTGGGCGAGAAAGGTCGCCTGGTGCAAATCACCGCGGCCGGACTTCGTGAGAGTCATCCGCATGACATCCAAATGACAATCGAAGCACCAAACTACACGGGGCGGTAATCATGGTTGAAGTAGTAATTGGTGGAACAAAGTCAGCACGAGCGGGTTACTCATTCGAACAAGTAGCGATCGCGCCCCAGCGGCGAACCCGCGACGCCTCAGAAGTCTCCACCGCGTGGAGCATTGACGCTTATAAATTCGAAACACCGTTTATAGCAGCCCCCATGGACTCGGTCGTTTCGCCCGAGAGTGCTATTTCGATTTCACGCAATGGCGCGTTGGCAGTGCTGAACCTAGAGGGACTCTGGGGACGCTATGAAGATCCCGCGATCTACCTTCGAGAGATCGCCAACGTCGACGCCGAGCAGGCAACAGCATTGCTGCAGCGGCTCTATGCAGCAAAGCCCGTTGACGTCGATTTGATCAAGAACCGGATTGCGCAGCTCAAGGAAAGCGGGATCACAGTTTCGGTCGCGGTGTCACCGCAGAGGACAACAGAACTCGCACCAATCGCAGCGGCTAGTGGAGCCGAAATCCTGGTGGTACGCGGGACCACCGTCTCGGCTGAACACGTCTCTGATTCCGATGAGCCGTTGAACCTGAAGAGTTTTATCCACGACCTTGACATTCCGGTGATCGTTGGTGGTTGCGCAACCGCGCAAGCCGCACTGCACCTGATGCGCACCGGAGCTGCCGGGGTGCTCGTTGGTTTCGGCGGCGGTTCTTCACACACCACCGCTGACGTCCTAGGAGTGCGAGTCCCCATGGCCACTGCGATCGCGGACGTTGCCTCAGCTCGCCGGGACTACCTCGACGAGTCAGGTGGCCGCTATGTGCACGTAATCGCCGATGGCTCAATGGGTAACAGCGGAGATATTGTCAAAGCATTTGCTTGCGGAGCAGACGCGGCCATGATCGGCTCGGTCCTTTCCCGGGGCACCGACTCACCCGGTGGTGGAACCCATTGGGGTTCGGAAGCTTGGCACGCAACCCTGCCCCGAGGTGAACGACACCAAATGAAACAGGTCGGCACGCTCGACCAGATTCTCAACGGGCCAGCGACGACGGGCGACGGCGCCATGAACCTTGTCGGTGCACTGCGCAAAGCAATGGCGACAACCGGCTACAGCGACCTCAAAGAATTCCAACGCGTTGACATGATCGTGTCCTAGCGGTGAACAACAGAACGGGGACGCTCGAAAAGCTGGACTACTTCGCTCGTGTGAGCGGACTTGCTACCAACACAACCGGTGAGTGGATCACGATTACTTCGCCCTACGGGGGAGAGTTGTACTCCCTGGAGCTCTCCAGTGAGGCAGACATTGCGAGTGCGGTGCTCGCTGCAAGGACTGCTCAGGTTGATTGGGCTAAGCGATCCCTTCGCGACCGCGCACGGGTAATGCTGCGCTTTCACGACCTGGTGCTCTCCAATAAAGACGAACTCCTTGACCTTATCCAGTGGGAGACCGGCAAGCCAAGGCGTGATGCAAATGAGGAACTCCTTGACGTAACCCTCAACGCTCGCTATTACGCGCGCCACCTCGGCGCTCTCAAGGACCGCAAGCATTCGGGTGCTTTCCCGCTTCTGATCAGTGCGATTGAACGCCACGTTCCCCTTGGTGTTGTGGGGATTATTGCTCCGTGGAACTACCCACTTACTTTGGCCGTCAGCGATGCCATACCAGCACTTCTCGCCGGCAACGGGGTTGTTCTTAAACCTGATCCGCTCACCAGCGTGACCGCGCTCTACGTAATTGACCTGCTCTACCAAGCAGGACTGCCCAAAGATCTCTTCGGAGTTGTGATCGGTGACGGTGCGAAACTCGGAACCCCACTGATAAACCAAGTCGATTTTTTGATGTTCACGGGTTCAACCAAAGTTGGTCGAATAGTTGCCGCGCAGTGTGGTGAGCGACTCATTGGTTCCGCCCTTGAACTCGGTGGCAAGAACGCCATGATCATTCGCGCGGACGCTGATATTGAAAAAGCAGCTGAGATTGCAACGCGAGCGTGCTTCGGTAACACCGGCCAGTTGTGTGTCAGTATCGAGCGGCTTTATGTTCACGAGAGCATCGAAAATAATTTCTTAGAAGCATTCGTTCGCAAAACGAAGGCCATGACCTTTCAAGGCAGTGTCGGCTGGGGCGGGTCCTATGGCCCACTCATTAGTCCGATTCACGCGGCGCGCGTTCTAGCTTTTATTTCCGATGCCCAGGTAAAAGGCGCCACCGTTCACGCTGGCGGTGAGCTCACGGGCAACTCAACAATCGCCCCGACAATCCTCACCGGTGTCGGTGAAAACATGAATGTGTGCCGCGAGGAAACATTCGGACCTGTCGTTTCGGTGAGTTCCTATTCAACCGACTCCCAAGCAGTTGAATTGGCTAACGACTCCGAATACGGACTCAATGCAAGTGTAATCTCTGGCAATAAAAAGAAGGCCATGCAGATTGCTCAGCAGTTACACGCCGGTACGGTCAACATCAATGAAGGCTATGCAACGGCGTGGTCAACCCTTGGTTCACCAATGGGTGGCTTTGGCGCTTCAGGGCTTGGACGGCGGCACGGTGTGGCCGGGATCGTGCAATACACCGAGTCGCAAACGATTGCGACTCAAAACTTCCTCGGGTTTGGGCCACCCTTTGGCCTCAGTGACGAACAGTGGGGGAACATGCTCACCACTTCGCTGGGGATCATGAAAAAAATCGGCTGGCGCTAAGAATAATTATCAGAAATGATAATATAGTCCGATGGTGGGAAGTTCACGAAACGCAAATCTCCAGCGAGTATTGGAGTCGGCGGCGACTTTGCAGGCGCTGGTACCCGACGCGGTCCTTGTCGGCGGCACTGCCGCGGCGCTCTATGCCGAGCACCGCGTCTCACTTGATCACGACCACGTCCTTGTTGATCTTGTCGCGCGGTACGCCGAGGTCATTGAAACCGTTGAAGCAAGTGAGGGTTGGGCGACCTCTGTTCGAGCCTCACGCCCGCCAGCCACGATCATGGGTTCACTTGACGGAGTTGCTGCGGGTATTCGCCAACTTCGTCGCGCGGTGCCCTTGGAAGTCGCGGTGGTGGAAGTTGCTCCTGGAGTGAGTGTCAATGTGCCGACCCCCGAAGAGATACTGCGAATCAAGGCGTATTTGATTGTAGAGAGAAACCAGGTGCGTGACTATCTTGACGTTGTTGCTCTGAGTGAATTCGTTGCTCAATTGGACCCCGGTAAAGGTGTCCGCGTTCTTGCTGGGATTGATGACTATTACATGGATCGCTCAGGGGAAGTTGGTTCAGTGCTGACTTCCCTAATTGAGCACCTAGCTAAGCCACGGCCCCGAGACACCGACGTGATCTCAGAATTGTCGAACTACAAAGGGCTTGCATCACGATGGCAGAGCTGGGAGGACGTAGTACTTGCATCACAGGAACTGGCCCAAGGATTGATTAGCCGGGTATTGGACGAGTCATGATTCGGGGAATGTTTCGTAACGTCGAAGGCTCAATCAAAGACCCGGTGGCAAGTTGGCCCTATGAAGGCCTTGTTTCGGTGATCGAAAGAGGCCTGATCATCGATTGGGTTCCTATTTTCCGTGAAGTCCGTCGCCAGCCTTGGGGCGCCTGTGCTCGCAAAGTTGAGCGCTATCTTTCCTATGCTCCACCGGATGGAATCAGCGAAGCCTTCCGTCGGTATATCGAACTCACTCGGGAGCAGAGTGTGCAAAGGGATGTTGAGCAGGTTGCAGGTTCGGTGAAATCGGCAGTGCAGGGAACGGGTCTCACCGCGGCGGCATTCGCGGAGTTGATCGGGACTTCAGCCTCGCGGCTGAGCACCTATGTGAGCGGGAAGGTGACGCCTTCGGCAGCGCTCATGCTGCGCATAGAAAGAGTGGCCCGCGAATATGGAAACAGTGTTCCCATTCACGAGCCACCCGTAAGGCAGTAACAGAGTTTTCCTAGGAGATGCCCGCTGCCGTTGCAACCGCGCGGGCGGTGAGCACTCGAGCAAGATGCAATCGGAATTCAACATCAGCGTCGTCGTCTGCAAAAGGCTCAAGGCCGTCTGAGGCCAGTGCCGCTGCCGCTTCGATGTCTGCCAGTGAACTTGCACCCACAAGAGCTGCTTCCACAGCACTTGCACGGATCGGGGTTCCGCCAACGTTGGTCAGACCAATTTTGGCTTCTGCTATTGAGCCGCCTTCCATACGGACGGTTGCTGCAACTCCGACAATGCTCCACGCCTGAGCGGTTCGCTGGAACTTCTCGTAGTGAGCCCCCCAGCCGTCAAGCTTGGGGAATGCCGTGCTGACCAGGATTTCGTCGGGACCTACCGCAGTTTCGAAGGGACCTTGGAAGAAGTCCACGGCAGGAACGGTACGCGTTCCCCCCGGACCTGCGATCGTGAACTCGGCGTCGAGTGCCAAGGCCACGGGTGGTTGGTCTGCACGGGGATCGCTGTGCGCCAGCGCGCCACCGAGGGTTCCGCGATGGCGGATCTGCGGGTCAGCAACACTCGCGGTTGCGTCAGCCAAAATCTTGAGGCTGGACTTGACCGACGGGTCGTTCATGACCGCGTGATGGGTTGTTCCCGCCCCGATCACGATTTTGTCACCCTCGTCTTTGATCCCCTTGATTTCGTCAATGCTTGAACAGTCCACTACGACCGAGGGCGCGTTGAGCCGAAGTCGCAGGACGGGGAGGAGGGACTGCCCACCACCCATGATCTTTGCGTCTTCCCCGCCTTCGGCCAGAGCCGCAAGTGCGTCCTCAACCGTTGTTGCTTTCATGTAATCAAATGCGACCGGAATCATTATTTGCCTCCTTGAGCGGCTTGGATTGTTTTCCACACTGTCATGGGAGTTGCCGGCATCAGGACGTCTGTTACGCCTAGGTGACGGATGGCGTCGACGATTCCGTTCATGATCGCTGGGGTTGAAGCGATAGCCCCAGCTTCACCAACACCCTTTGTCCCCAACGGGTTTGTCGTTGAGGGAGTGACGGTTGTATCGGTGACAAATGAGGGTAGGTCCGGTGCACTTGGAATCAAGTAGGTGGACAGGTTCGCATTGAGCGGCTGCCCCTCTTCGTCGTAGAAAGCACCTTCGTAGAGCGCCTGCGCGATTCCTTGGGCTAACCCACCGTGCACTTGACCTTCAACGATCATGGGGTTGACCTGCACACCGACGTCGTCAACGCAGACGTACTTACGCAGCGTGACCTTGCCGGTTTCGGTGTCAACTTCCATTGCTGCAAGGTGGGTGCCGTGCGGGTAGGAGAAGTCCTGCGGGTCAATCGTTGCTTCGGCACTGAGGGTTGGCTCAACTCCGTCGGGCAGATTGTGAGCGGTGAAGGCCTCGAAGGCAACAGCTCCAAGGGGCTGGGCCTTTTCGGGGTCACCCTTCACCTGGAAGACGCCGTTGACGTAATCCAGGTCATTAATGCTGCACTCAAGTTGGTGAGCCGCAATGACCTTGGCCTTCTCCACCAGCCGTTCACTGGCGGCCTTGATCGCCTGGCCACCGACCGCGAGGGAACGTGAGCCATAGGTGTCCATGCCGTAGGGCGCGCGACCGGTGTCACTGTGGACCACCTCAATGTCCTCAACCGGAACACCCAGAATGCTGGAAGCGATTTGGCTCCAAGCGGTCTCGTGGCCCTGACCGTGGGGCGAGGTGCCCGTAATCACTTCGACCTTGCCGGTTGGCAACACCCGAACCGTGCAGTGTTCCCAACCACCGGCAACATACTTGAGGGCGCCGAGGGTGCGTGAGGGTGCAAGCCCGCACATTTCGGTGAAAGTGGAGATGCCGATTCCCAGTTGAACTTTGTCGCCGGCGTCGCGGCGTTGTTTTTGCTCGGCTCGCAAACCGTCGTAGTCGAAGAGTTCCAGCGCGCGAGCTGTTGCCAGTTCGTAATTGCCGGTGTCATAGGTAAGCCCAGCAATTGTTGTGTAGGGGAACTCCTCGTGCTTAATCCAGTTCTTCTGACGCAACTCCATGGGTTCCATGCCAAGCTCGGCTGCGAGTTCGTCAATGATCCGCTCGATTGCGTAAGTGGCTTCGGGGCGACCGGCACCACGGTAGGCGTCGGTTGGTGTTGTCGTTGTGAACACTCCGGTGCACTTGAAGTCGTAGGCATCCATTTTGTAAATGCCGGGGTACATGAACATGCCGAGCAGCGGAACACCGGGCGTAATGATTTGCAGGTACGCGCCCATGTTGGCCAATAGATCGACTTTGAGTGCGACGAGGGTGCCGTCGGACTTCGCGGCGATCTCAATGTCCTGAATCTGATCGCGGCCGTGGTGGGTGGCCACCATGTCCTCACTGCGGGTTTCGGTCCACTTCACTGGGCGACCGAGTTTGCGGGCAAGCTGCGTTACCAGAATTTCCTCGCGGTAGATCTGCAGCTTCCCACCGAAACCACCACCCACATCGGGTGCGACCACGCGCAAGTTGTTCTCCGGAACGCCGGTGACCAATGCGAGCAGGAGTCGCAAGATATGGGGCACCTGGGTCGAGGACCACAGAGTGATTTCGTCACTCATGCCCATGGGCGCACCCACGATGCTGCGGGGTTCCATGAATGCTGGAACAAGCCGCTGGTTAATGAACCGGCGCTTGACCACTACGTCAGCGTTCTTTGCAGCTTCGTCGTATCCACCGCCAAGGTTGTAGACGTAGCAGGTGTTGGTTCCCTTATCGTCGTGGACGAGGGGAGAACTCTCTGTGATCGCGCTTTCCATATTGACAACCGCGGAAAGTGGTTCGTAATCAACAGAAATCGCTTCGAGGGCGTCAGCTGCACTGACAGCGTCGGTTGCCAAAACTATTGCAACGGCGTCGCCGACCATGCGGACCTTGTCTTTCGCCAGCACCGCGAATTCAGGCGCAACCATGTCGTCGGTTACAGGCCACACGCAGGGAACAGAAACGTTGAGGTCACCGAGCTCGGCTGCGCCGTAGGCGGCAATGACATTGGGCATGTCCAGGGCGCCGCTGACATCCAGGTGGGTGATCTTGGCGTGAGCAAATGGACTGCGAAGAATCGCCATGTGGACCGTGCCGGGGAGCTGAATGTTGTCGGTCCAGTTTGTTTGGCCGTGCAACAGGCGTGCGTCTTCCTTCCGCTTGATCGGTCGGCCGAGTGCGGTTGTTATATCGACTACGTCTGTCATGACTTTGCTCCTTGCATGAGTTCGGCTGCGTGCTGAACGCTTTTAACAATATTGTGATAGCCGGTGCACCGGCACAGATTTCCTTCCAGCCCCTCGCGGATTTCCGCTTCGGTGGGATTGGGATTTTCTTTCAAAAGGTCAATTGAACTGATCACCATTCCAGGTGTGCAGTAACCACACTGCAGGCCGTGACACTCTTTAAACGCAGCCTGCACGGGGTGCCATTCGTTGCCGTCTGAGACACCTTGAATCGTGGTGATCTCGGCACCGTCGGCTTGAACCGCCAACATGCTGCACGACTTCATGCTGACGCCGTCAACGAGGACGGTGCACGCTCCGCAGTTGGAGGTGTCGCAACCGATCACGGTTCCGACTCGGCCGATGTCGTTGCGCAAGAAATGAACGAGGAGAGTTCGAGGTTCAACTTCTTTTTGGTAGGTGGTGCCGTCGACGTTCACCTTTATATGCTGCATGGGGCCCCTTTCGCCACTGCTAGTGATCAATTCACAAGTGCTCGTGCGAAAACTGTATGACCGAGATCACAATCGTGCAGGTCGTTTCTCAAAAAAACATCACGAAAAGGGTCATTTGTTCCAAAAATTCCATTTCACATTGGCGGGTAATTGACTGCGCCAACAGGATAGAGAGCGCGCTTAATGGCTAGGAAGTCCTCGTGGCGGACTTTAGAGTGTGGCCACGTCAAACATAGGAGTTTCGCAATGAACCAACCTCAAGTGAAAAATATTGCAGTAGTAGGGGCAGGTTTCGCCGGATTAGTCAGTGCCAAGGTATTTCGGGATTTCGGATGGTCGGTGACTGTTTTTGAAAAAGACTCTGAAGTTGGTGGGGTGTGGTCGAGCTCGCGGCGTTATCCGGTCCTACATTGGGCTTTCCCCGACTCAGTATTTGCGCGAGGTGAGGCTCCGACGTGTGCGTGAGGATTTAAGCCGGGAGGAGAACCGTGATCGTACAGTTTCCGAGATAGCCGG